>Ga0233425_10000440_pt1 | contig 108720 bp, 124 predicted proteins | sample Watercolumn_Towu_2_FD_181712 | JGI IMG/M metagenome (GOLD analysis project Ga0233425, IMG submission 181712) | Freshwater microbial communities from Lake Towuti, South Sulawesi, Indonesia - Watercolumn_Towuti2014_140_MG | ecosystem: Environmental > Aquatic > Freshwater > Lake | place... | reverse complement strand
CTTCGCCATCCCCTTGTCGCTGCACACCTTCGTCAGCGCCGAGGTCAGCGTCGTCTTGCCGTGGTCCACGTGCCCGATCGTCCCAATGTTCACGTGGGGCTTCCGCCGTTCGTATTTCGCCTTCGCCATAGCTCTTCTCCCTCGTTTTTACCCTATGCCTTCAGGACGCCTAGATCAATCCGTCTGTCGCGTCTCGTACGCGCCAGCACAAGCAGCTTGGCATGGAGCCCACGACGCGGATTGAACGCGTGACCTCGTCCTTACCAAGGACGTGCTCTGCCAACTGAGCTACGTGGGCACCCTCTCATTCACCCAGCAGGTCCACCGGCAGCATCCAGCGGCAACCGGCCTCGACGACCCCGTCATCATGGAGCGGGCGACGGGATTTGAACCCGCGACAGCCAGCTTGGAAGGCTGGAACTCTACCACTGAGCTACGCCCGCATGAGACCAAACCAAACTACGGTTTCTATCCGGCTCGCCTAATTTCAAAGCTCGCCGGTTCAAGCAAGCTTGGCGTGGTGGGCAGGCAAGGATTCGAACCTTGGAAGCCGATGGCAACAGATTTACAGTCTGCCCCCTTTGTCCACTTGGGTACCTGCCCGGCAGAGCCCATGAATCTTCGCGTAAAATTGAGACAAACCATGCCGAACGCAAAAGCAAACCATCCCGTAGACAGTCCTACCGCTATCACACGATGGGACCGGGTGACTGTCTCAGGGATGGAGATATGTGGATCAGGAAACGCTCGATTGTAGAAGCAAATCAGCGGATTGTCAAGAGGAAGTTTGGGGCATTTTTATGGCCGGCAGGGCATGGCCTCTTTGGGAGGCGAACGGTGCTGTTCCATGACTGAAAAAGCGCGCTGCGCCTGCCCCTCAGAAGCTCCAAATAACACTTCGAGCAGCACCCGCAACTCTTGAGGAGTGAGTCGATGCGAAGGGGCCAGATAGCGCTTGTGCGTCACTTGTCGCTCGGCTTGGTCTTCCGGCTCATAGTAGCCGATGAGGTCCCCATCCCTGTCCGCTTTCTTCAGGCGTTTCAGCCACTGCTCGGTTGCGTAAGCCGGCCTCCCCTGTTTCGACACTCCGCCCAACTCCAACTGGCTCCAGATGGCCCAGCCAACAAACACGGCCCAGGACTCGTTCAACGCTTCCCAGGCTTCCCGCTCGGTCAGAAAGCGGACTTCCGTCGCCCCCTTCCTCTGCACGACCGGCGTAATCGTCACCACCTGATACCAACATCGCTGCTGCTCTTCGGCAAACGCGCGCAGCCTGGCGATCTCCGGGCCAAGGTCCGCCGCGCCGGGCTTCGAGCTGATGTAGTCCATGTACGCATGAAAGAATTCGTGGAAGAGCGTGCCCACCTCGCGATGCGTCATCTTGGCCAACGGCCTCAACGTTCCCCCGGCTCCGTTGAACGACAGAGCCAGATTCAGCAGCATCCGGTGCTCTTGAGGATGGTACTCCGCGGCGAAGGCGTGGAGGTCCTCGAACTCCAGCGCGAGGAAGTCGGGCGGAATGACCAGCAGGAACTTTGCCGGAAGCCCCAACGCCTCGGCTTGGACAATGAGATCGCTCCAGGGACTCCTCCCGCTGGCTCCTACCGGCTCCGCTGCCTCTGCGAGCGCCGCCACCAAGCCAAGCCAGACGGCCATCACGGCGAGCAGCAACCCCGGACGAAGACGCAGCACGGACGTCAATCCCACCCGCGGAAGCGCTCGTCATAGGCCCCGCCCTCCTCCACCAGGGCCCAGGTGTCGAGCAACGAGGACGGGACATCGTCCAGAAACCGCGAGGGCTTGGAGAGGATCGAGCCGGTGGATTTATCGAACACGTTGATGGGATAGGTCAAAAACAGGTGCTGTTTCGCGCGGGTCACCGCGACATAAAAAAGCCGCCGCTCCTCTTCCAATTCCTCTTCGGTCGCAAAGGAGTAGGCCGATGGAAATCGCCCATCTACGACCCACAGCACGAAGACGCATTGCCATTCCAGCCCCTTGGCCGAGTGGATCGTGGAGAGGATCAGACGCTCGTCGTCCCGATCGCCGGCCTCCACATCCGCCACGCTCGAGTCCGGCGGCTCCAGAGCGAGATCGGCCAAAAACTCGTCCAGCTTGGGATAGCGTTCCGCCATGGAGTAGAGATGCTCCAGATCCCGCATACGTTTGGGATAATCGTCATACTGTTCCTTGAGAATCGGGAGGTAGTACCCGTAAATTTCATTGACCTGCTCGGCCGGCGTCAGCGAGCCGGCGCTGCCGGCCTCGTCCAGCACCCGCGCCAGTTCCTTCAAGGCCCGCCCGGACCGCCCGCTGACGTCCTTCAGAACATCGCCCGGCCGGAGGTCCGGTTGCTCGGCCCGGATGAACGACGCGATCAAATCCTGGGCTTTTTTCGGCCCCACACCCTCCACCAGCAGCAGGACGCGATTCCAGCTGACGGCATCCAGCGGGTTTTCAATCACGCGCAGATGCGCCAGCAAGTCCTTGACATGCGCCGTTTCGATGAACTTAAACCCGCCGCGCTTGACGAACGGCAAGTCCCGGCGGGACAGCTCAATTTCCAGGTCGAAGGAGTGGAAACTGGACCGAAACAGGATGGCGATCTCGTCCAGTGGGATGCCTTCTTCGCGCAGCTCCAGAATCTTCTGCGCCACGAAACGGGACTGAGCATTTTCTCCCGCCGCCTGAACCAGGGCCGGCAGAGGGCCGTCCAGCTTCCGCGTGAACAAATGCTTGCTGTACTTCTCGGCGGCCCCGTGGATGATTTCGTTGGCCAGGTTCAGGATCGGCTGGGTGCTCCGGTAATTTTCTTCCAGCTTGTAGATCATGGCGCCGGGAAACGGCTGCGGAAACTCCATGATGTTCCGGAACGTGGCGCCCCGGAACGCATAGATGGATTGCGAGTCGTCTCCCACTACCATCACGTTGTCGTGCGTTGCCGCCAACTTCCGAACCAAGTCCGCCTGGAGCCGATTCGTATCCTGGTATTCATCCACCAGGATGTAGCGGAAATTCGACGAGATCGCCTGGCGCGCAGCCTCATGCTCGTTCAGGAGCAGACGCAGTTTGACCAAGAGGTCATCGTAGTCCATCAACTGCCGCTGCCGCTTGGCTGCCTCGTAAGCTTTACGGAGCTTCGCCAGCGCGTCCAGATGCTCCGAGAAGTGGGCGAACTCCGAGAGCACCACGTCATCGAGACTCTGAAGGGTGTTCTCACACTTGCTGAAAATCTCGGCGATCGTGGCCTTGCGCGGAAACCGCTTGTCCTTTTCGTTCATGCCCAACTGCGCGCGCAACAGGTTGATCAGGTCTTCCGCGTCGCCGCGATCCAGGATCGTAAAGCCCGGCTCCAGTCCGATCGGCCGGCCATACCGGCGCAGCAAGAGATTGGCCATCGAGTGAAAAGTCCCCCCTTGGACCCGCTCACTGCGCGCTCCGATCAAGGCACCGGCCCGCTGCAGCATCTCCTGCGCCGATTTGCGGGTGAAGGTCAGGAGCAGAATCGCCGATGGATCCACGCCCTTGTCGATGAGGTAGGCCACGCGATAGACCAGCGCCCTGGTCTTGCCGCTGCCGGCGCCGGCAATCACCAGCGACGGCCCGTCCCCCGCCGTCACCGCAGCCAACTGCTGCGGGTTCAACGCCGCCGCATAGTCCAGCGACAGCTTTGCCGGCTGGGTTGCTTCCACCGGTCGCTTCAATACATAGGGCTTGATCTCTCGTTCCATGACGCCTTTCTTGTGCTACTTTTCTTCCTCAAGCTTCCGATGGGCCTCCGCCGTCGCTTTGACATGCCCGACCGCCTCCACGTAGCGGGGCTTCGGCGCAATCTTCTCGGCCGCACGGTAGGCCTTCTCAGCTTTGTCGAACTCGTTCAGGATCTCGTAGGCGATGCCCAGATCATACCAGGCCGCGCTGTTCGTCGGGTCCCGCACGACGATCCCTTCCCACTGGGCGATCGCATCCTCAGGCCGGTTCGCCTTGAGGTACTCAATCCCTTGTTTCACGTCGGAATCGCCGAACAGTCAGCCGCCGTTTTCAAATCCCCGCTCGACCTTGACCGGATGGGGCTGCAGGCTGGCCGCAGCTTTCACCACGGCATTCTGCGCCAGCTTCGCCATCAACTCCGGCCGCTCCCCCTCGTCTTTCCTGAATGCCCGCCGCATCCCCCGTCCTTCTTCAGAATGGCCCCCGACGACTTGCCTGGCCATCAGAATCTCCCCGGTCTCCGTCTTCACAACCCGGTAGGACAACATGAGCTTTCCCTGGCCAAGGTGCGGCATGACTTTTCCCAGCACCAGCGCATCCACCCCCAACACCTTACCGGCCTTGGCAGCCTCCTTCTCGTCCACCACACCGGTCATCCCGAGGACTTGCTCCTGCTCCAGAGCCAACAACTTCTCGCGTTCGACGATTGTGAAATATTGCCCCTCGACCAGCTTGGCGGTCAGGAGTTCGGCGAGCTTTCTGCCCGAATCTCCCGGCCCCTCAAAAGTCGTGACAGCCAGTGAATGGACCCCTTTGGCTTTGAGATTGACCGACGCCGGCGCGTGCATGGTGAAATTCAAATGCTGGGCCGCACAGGCTGAAAGGCTGAAGGCCAGAACGAGGAGAATTGGCAGAAGCAGCCTCACCTTCACCACTTGTTCCTTTTGAGCAGTTCCCGTGGATGCGGCAGAGAAATACCACAGAGCCCAACCTGTTGCAATGACCAACCGACTCCCCCACAGCATCTTGGAGTCTTGGTCGGACTTGTATATAATGGCCCGGTCAGGGGGGACCCAATGAGCGCGTCCAAAGGCTCTTACGCAGATCTGCTGCGTGAACTGGCTGCGATGATGACCGCGGTGGCGGGCGAGTCCGTCACCATGGTCAAGCGAAGCGCCCCGGACACAGCATTGAAGCTCAAATCCAAACAGGAATGGGATATCTATCTCGAATTTCTCAAAGTCCTGTTCAACTTGGCCGATCGGCTGTCCGTCCTCCATCTCCCGATCCAAGAGCAACCCCCCTTCATGGACAGCCTCGAAGACCAGGTTTCTCAACACCTGAAAACCATTCTGGCTCCGGCCCTCGGCCCAGACAGCGACGACATGGAAGTCACGGTGACGATCGGCAAGGCCGTCGCCGACAGCCGACAGCGATATGAGCGATTTCGTTTTCTCGTGACGGATGAAAGCCCTGCCAGGGCCGACTATCTGAAAGTGGTCGGAGAACGGATCGGAGAACTGATCGGCGCGACCGGAAACGGCATGGTCACGTCCGCTGCAACCCTGTGCATCAGCTCCGCCATTCCCGCGATGCAGGCCTTGTTTGACGGAATCCTTTCGGGAAAGACGGTGCCGGCGGCTGCCTCCCATCAGGCCAAACCGACAACGGCCGCCCCTTCCACGCAGCCGGCACGGCAGGAGGGGACGCCCAAGCCGGGCGCGACCGGAGCCTCCAACGAAATCAAACTCGTCAGCGTCATGGCCACCGTCTCGGGGGAGGAAGTAGAAACCCGTTGGGGCCTGCACCCCCGGTTTCGACAAGATCTGACCCCGGAGGAAAGCAAGGAACTGACCAAACTCATGAACCGGGTCACCCAGATCCTCGGCGAACGGTATGCCGCGGTCGCCTTCTCATCGGACTGGGCCTCATGGAATCAGATCGGCCACGCGTGATCACCACCCAGAGGACATATTCGTGAGCGATCAACGGTCACATCACCCCTCGTTCCACCATGAAAATAGTCAACTGCCACGGGCATTGGGCCGACTGGGAGAGCTGGCCAACAATCTCTGGTGGAGCTGGAAGCCCGAAGCCCGTCGTCTGTTCGAAACCATTGATCCGACTCTTTGGCGACTGACCCACCACAATCCGGGCAAACTGCTCCATGAGCTCAAGCCGGAGCGACTGGCGACCCTTGCGGAAGATCCGGTCTTCGTCCGCCAGTATTTGGCCGTGTTGAAGGCCTTCGACCAATACCTGGCCTCCCACGGAACCTGGGTCGCCACCCAACACCCGACCCTGGCCGGATCCGCCATCGCCTATTTCTCGGCGGAATTCGGCCTCCACAACTCTTTGCCCATTTACAGCGGCGGATTGGGAGTCCTGGCCGGAGACCATTGCAAGGAAGCCAGCGATTTGGGATTGCCCCTCACGGGGCTCGGCTTCATGTACCCGCAAGGCTACTTTCACCAGCGCATCACACCCGACGGCTGGCAGGAAGCCGAATACCTTCCCTTCAATCCGCAGGAGTCCCCGATTTGCCAGGCCCATACCCCTCAAGGCGAGCCCTGCCGGATCCAAGTCACGCTCGGTACCAACATCGTGTCCGCCATCGTCTGGCACGTGCGGGTCGGACGCATTTCCCTGTATCTAATCGACACGGACGTGCCCGAGAACGAGCCGCGGGATCGTGAACTGTCGGCCAGGCTTTACGGCGGCGATCAGGACATGCGCCTGCGCCAGGAAATCCTGCTGGGCATCGGCGGAGTCCGAGTCTTCCGGGCTCTTGGCCTGTCCCCTTCCGCCTGGCACGTGAACGAAGGCCATTCGGCATTCCTCACGCTTGAACGGCTGCGTGAATACGTGCAAGCCGGACGATCCCACGCCGAAGCCACCGAGTTCGTCCGACAGAGCACCGTGTTCACCACCCACACACCGGTCCCGGCCGGCCATGACGTGTTCCCCTTCTACATGGTGGAACATTATTTCAACGGCTATTGGGATCAACTGGGCTTGACGCGCGAGGCCTTCCTCCAACTGGGCGCCCACCCGGACAAGCCGTACGAGGGGTTCAACATGACCGTGCTGGCCATCCGCATGGCGCAGCACATCAACGGGGTCAGCCGCGAACATGGGCGCGTCTCGCGGGCCATGTGGCGGCCGATCTGGCCCGGGCTTCCCGACGAGCACATTCCGATCCGGAGCGTGACCAACGGCATCCATGTCCCGACCTGGGTCGCGCCCGAACTCAATCACCTCTACAGCAAGCATTTGGGGCCGGACTGGGCCGAACGCTGCGACGATCCGGCGGTCTGGCATCGTGTGAGCGACATCCCCGACGGCGAACTCTGGGCGGTGCGCCAGATGCTGAAGCGCAAGCTCATGAGCTTCATCCGGGAACGCGCGCGGGGAGGCTGGGCCCACGGACGGATGACCGCCAATCAAGTGTTGGCCAGCGGCACCCTGCTCGATCCCGAAGCGCTGACGATCGGGTTCGCCCGCCGGTTTGCCACGTACAAACGGGCCACCCTGGTCTTCAGCGTCCTGGAACGGCTCAAACATCTCCTCCAAGACCGCTGGCGTCCGGTGCAGATCGTCTTTGCCGGCAAGGCGCACCCGGCCGATGAGCCGGGTCGCCAGTTTATCCACGAGGTCTACGGATTCTGCCGCGACCAAGGGCTGGGCGGTCACATCGCATTCCTCGAGGATTACAACATGCACATGGCCAAATTCCTGGTTCAGGGGGTGGATGTCTGGCTCAACACCCCCAGGCCTCCGATGGAGGCCAGTGGTACGAGCGGCCAGAAAGCCGCACTGAACGGAGTCCCGAATTTGAGCGTCCTGGACGGGTGGTGGCACGAGGCCTATGACGGCGCGAACGGCTGGGCTATTCCCCTGGCTCCGGAACTGACCGATCCCCATGCGCTCGATGCGCACGATGCCGAGCATCTGTACCGCATCCTGGAAGCGGACGTGGTCCCGCTGTACTATCAGCGGGACCGAGACGACATCCCGTGCGGCTGGATCGAACTCGTCAAAGACGCCATCCGCACCGTCGCCCCTCGATTTTCAGCCCGCCGGATGGTCAAGGAGTATACGGACCTGCTGTACGGTCCCGCCTCTTCCCCTCCGCCTTCTGTCTGGTGATGGCGACTCGCGATCTTGCGTTGCCGTCGTTCCTGCTACTGCCGGCCATGGCACTGGCCTTGCTCCTGTTCGGCCTTGCCCGGCCGGCCATCGCCGGCCCCAATCCCGGCAACACTACGCCGGGCAGCCCTAATAAAACCACTGTTCCCGCCCCGATCGAACGAGAGATCATGGCCGCATCCAAGGGCGGACACCATGACCGTGCCATCCGCCTGTTCGAAGCATTGTCTCCGGGACAAACACCGTCCAACCATCTCCTGGAAGCCATTCTCAAAAGCTACCTGCATCTCGGCCAGCCGGAACGGGCCTTCACCATCTATGTTCGTCTTGTCCAGGCCGGGCGGCCCGATTCTCCGGCGTGGCTCCACGACCTGGCCCGCTCCTTCGTCTCCGGCCACGCCCGCGACACACAGGAATACGTTCGCATCGCTTCGTTCACGACCCTGGCCGACGCAGGAGACCAGAGCATGGTCCCGCTGCTGGAAGACGGACTCCTGGACCCTTCCATCCTGGTCCGCGCCCGAGCTGTCGAGGGCTTGAGCCGGGTCGGCGAACGGGCCAAACGGGCAGGCCAGACCGTTCCCGCCACCGCGTTGAAGCGGGCGCTTCAAGATCCGGCTCCGCCCGTCCGTATTGCGGCGCTGAACGCGCTGGGAGACCTCGGGGACACCAAGGATCAGGCTACGCTGGACGTCATAACCCAGATGGCCAGGGCCGGGGAGGGCCCCATCCATGTATTTGCGCTGGCCGCCCTGGCAAAACTGGGCCGTACAGGCGCCCTCGAGGAGATCGTCAGCGCCGCCACGCTGCCGGAGCCGGACGTGCGCATGGCGGCGATCGGCGTGCTGGGCCGGCTCAAACGTCCCTCCAGCCTCCCGCTGCTGGCGCAATCCGTATACGATCCGGAAGAATCCGTGCGCGCCTTCGCCGCCGGCGCCTTGGGAGAGTTCGGCGATCCCTCGGCCGTCGGCGCGCTCACCCATGCGCTGGGCGACGAAAGCCCCCGTGTGCGGAGCGTCGCGGCCGCCAGTTTAGGTCGGCTGGGTTTGGCCCATACCAAACCCCTCTTGCGACAAGCGGCGCGGGACCCGGTCGAATTGGTCCGGGCCGGAGCCGTGGAGGGACTCTTACGAATGGGGGAGCCGGAGGCGGTGTTGCTCGCCGCCGAGCTGGCCAAACATGACTCGCCGTCGGTCAGAAGCGCGGCCGCGCAGGCGCTGGGCTCGGCCGGCAATCGTCGGTCGTTGCCGGTCTTGGAGCAACTGCTTGCGGATCAGCAGCCCCAACCCCGCTTGGCAGCGGCCCGCGCGATCGGCAAGCTGGGCGACCGCGCCGGACTCCCGATGCTCAAGAAGGCCTTGACGGACAACGACCCCGCCATTCGCATCACGGCAGCCGGCAGTATATTGCAAATCCTGTCACGCAATGCTCGGGAGAATCACTGAGCCACACAGGGGAGAATCCAATGTTCAAGCTCTTGGGATGGGCGATTCTGCTGGGGGCCGCGTTTGGAGCCGGCTACTACGCCGGGCAGCATCCGATCGGCGAGCTGAAGAAGACCGTGGCCGACCTGACTCGCACGGTGAAGGACACGACGCTGGGGCTCGAACGGTCCGTACGCTTGCGCCAGGGCCTGATGGATGCGAAATCGGAAGTGATCCAAGCCAAGTCCGAACTGCTGGACAAGAATTTCGGCAACGCCCTGGCCGCCCTGACCAAGGCGATGGAACACCTGGAGAAAGCCGGCGAGGCCGAGCGCGACGCGGGAAAATCTCAGCGGGTCAAACCGCTGACCGCCAAGGTGGAGGAAGCGAAGCGGGAGCTGGCGGCGGGGAAGACGTTGTCCAAGGCCAAACTGGACGAGATGCAGAAGGAGCTGGATACGCTGCTTCAATAGGCGCGGGGGCCACTCACGCCGTGGCGGTTTTTTTCTTCCAGGCGGCCAGGATCCGTTCCACGCGCATCTTGACCACCATATCGGGGTCCTTGAGCAACGGCTTGATGGCCTCCCGTCCCCGCTCATCGCCGATCTTCTCGAGCGCCGCCGCGGCGGTCAGGCGCGTGAACCAATCCTTATCCTGCAGCATCTCGATCAAGGGCTCCAAGGCCTGCGTCGATTTGATCCGACCCAGTGCGATGACCGCCTGCTTGCGGATGCTTTCGTCCTTATCCTTCAGCGCCGCGACGAGCCGCACGACGGCCGGCTCGCCCAGCGTAACGAGCGCGTCAGTGGCGTCCAGGCCGAACTCATCGCTCCGGAGTTGGTTGACAAGGGGCTCCAAGACCCGCTCGTCCTTGATCTTGCCGAGGGCCCGGATGACGGCCTTGCGGATATCCCAATCCCGCAGCTGTTTCAGGAGGGATTCGACGGCCGGCGACCCGACCTGGCCCAGCGCGTCGATCGCGGCCTCGCGCACCTGCCAGTCGCCGTCGCGGAGGGCTCGGACGAGCGGCTCGACGCAACGCTCATCGCCCATTTCCCCCAGCGTGATGACGGCCTCGCGCCGCACCACCAAGTCCGGATCATTGAGCAGATCGATCTGGATCTCGATCTCATCCTTGACCTTTTCTTCATCCAGGAGCACTTCCTCGCCGGCCTTGGTCTCTGCCGGCTCGGACGGCGCTTCCCCGGCCTGCGCGTCGGCCAACGCCACGGTCTCTGCCACGTGATCGGCAAACTCGTCGCTCGGCTCCGGCGCCTCCGGCTGAACAAGGTTCGCGGTTTTCTTCTCGTCGTTGCTCATCCCGCTCTCTCCGTCACCAGGCTGCACACATCATCTGCCTGCGCACACATCGCGCCTCACTATGCCTTGGCGGCCGACTCGGCTTTGGCACCGGCCTCGGCTTTCTTGCCCATCGCGTGACGCTTCCGGGTCGCAAGGCTCCGGCGCTTACGCTGCAACCGCTTGAGGCGTTTGTGCAACGCGCGGAGCGATGCGCTGCCCTCCGGGTTGTCCGTAGCCGCCTTCCGTTCCCGGACTTTGGTCTTGAGCCGTGTCTCATCCTGCTCCAGGGGTGTCTTCTTAGCCATGCGAACGAATCCTCCGTCCTCTCATCGTGATCGTCTTGTTGCCTGCCTCAGCGCGCCAGTGTAGTGGAGACCCTTCGTTGCTGTCAACCGAGGGATAGCCCCGTGATAGGGTGGCGCGAGAAATGCGTGGGGGGAGTGCGGTTCAGCTATGCCGTTCTTCTGGGGTCAGATGCACGGTGCGCCGTTCGCGGCGCCCGAGCAGCAAGTCGCCGGGATAGAGCGGAACCTTCCTGGTCTTCCGAACATCGCGTTCAGCCCCCGGCAAGCCCTGCCCGATGCGGTTACTCAGGGCAGCCAGCCATTCGCGCGCTTGCAGCGGCACGGAAAACCCATGATCTCCGACCACCTCCAAAGACACAGCCGACAGGCCCCCTTCGGCCATCCCGATCTTGCGAGCCGCCGCATAGGACAGGTCCAGAATGCGCCCGTTCACATAGGGCCCTCGGTCGTTGATCCGCACCCGGATTTGTTTTCCGTTTTCCACGTTCGTCACGCGGACGACCGTGCCGAGCGGAAGCGTTCGATGCGCCCCGCTCAGGGATTCCATATCGTAGATCTCGCCGCTGGCCGTCACCCACCCGTGGAAGTCCTTTCCATACCAGGAGGCGATACCCCGCTCTTTCATCCCGACATCCAGATCGGCCTGGCCTTTCGGAAGGCAGGTGCAGGCCGACAACAGGACCGTGACCGTACAGATCAGAATCCACTTGATACAGGGCTCGGTGCTCGGACTCACAAGGTCCTCCTTCTCACGATAAACCATTGCCTCGCTGTCTTATACAGCGTCCCGATGGCGTCAAAAGAGCCAGGAACGAACCACCAGGGATAGTTGGGATACGTTTAGGAGATTAGTTGAGGATCAACGAAGTGGCGGCACTATAACAAAGACCGGTCGGCAAGTCAAGTCAAGACTTGAGCGAGAGACAAATACCAAGCTATTTCAATGCCTTAAGATGGCTTAATGAACAAAAAACCGAGCGGTGGAAGGGTAAGAGACAGGGAGAATGGAAGCTCATGGCAGGGGATCGCCTCGGCCTGCACCCCCCCCCCGTTTCCCTGGTTGCTTCCCCCATAGACAGCCGCATCGCTGTTCAGGAGTTCCCGGTACCGACCGGGCGCCGGCACCCCGATCCGATAGCCATGTCGGGGAACCGGCGTCAAATTGCCGATACAGAGGATGCAATCCGTCTGATCCCTTGACCGACGAAGAAACGAAATCACAGACTGCTCCGCATCGCTAAAGTCAATCCATTGGAATCCAGCCCAGTCGAAGTCTACCTGGTGTAGGGCCGGCTCGGCCAGATACAACCGGTTGAGGTCGCGAACATACCGTTGCAGCCCTAGATGGGGATCGTATTGGAGCAGATGCCAGGAGAGGCTGGTATCGTGGTTCCACTCGGCCCATTGGCCGAATTCCCCTCCCATAAACAACATTTTCTTCCCCGGATGCCCATACATGTACCCATAGAGAGCCCGCAGGTTGGCAAACTTCTGCCAATCATCCCCCGGCATCTTGGCCAGCAATGCCCCCTTCCCATGCACCACTTCGTCATGGGACAGGACCAGGACGAAATTCTCGCTGAAGGCATAGACCAGCCCGAAGGTCAGCTTCTCCTGGTGATATTTGCGATGGACCGGGTCCAGACTGAAATAGTCCAACATGTCATGCATCCAGCCCATGTTCCACTTGAGGCCGAAACCCAGCCCGCCGACGTAGGTCGGGTGTGAGACCCCTGGCCAGGCCGTCGACTCTTCCGCAACGGTCAGAACACCGGGATAGTCCCGATGGACCACCTGATTGAATTCTTTGAGAAACTCCACCGCCTCAAGATTTTCATGGCCGCCGAAACGGTTGGGAATCCACTCTCCCGACTGGCGGGCGTAATCCAGATAGAGCATCGACGCCACCGCATCCATGCGCAACCCATCGATGTGGTAACGGTCCAACCAGAACAAGGCGCTGTTCAACAGGAAGTTCCGCACCTCCACGCGCCCGAAGTTGAAAATCCGGCTGTGCCACTCAGGATGGTAGCCTGATCGCGGGTCTGCATGGTCGTAGAGGTGCGTCCCATCGAACCAGGCCAAGGCATGGGGATCATCGGGGAAATGGGCCGGCACCCAGTCCATCAGGACCCCGATGCCGGCCTGATGACAGACATCCACGAAGGCCATGAAGTCCTGCAGCGATCCATAGCGGCTGGTCGGCGCAAAGTACCCGGTCGTCTGATAACCCCAGGACCCGTCGAACGGATGCTCGGTCACCGGCATCAATTCCACGTGGGTATAGCCCATGTCTTTGACATAGGGAATGAGCTTGGCCGTCAGCTCACGGTAGGTCAACCAGCGGTCCCCCTCTTCGGGCACCCGCATCCAAGACCCGACATGCACTTCATAGATGGACAAGGGCGCCGACAGCGGCTCCCGCGCCGCACGGGCGGCCATCCACTCCCCGTCGCCCCAGGCATAGCCCTCCAGGCTTCGAACGACGGATGCGGTCTTGGGGCGCAGTTCCGCCGCAAAGGCGTAGGGATCGGCTTTCAAAAACGGGGCCGGATATTCGCGCGAACGAACCTCGTATTTGTAGGTCGCGCCTTCGGCCAGCTCCGGAACGAACAATTCCCAAATCCCGGTCCTGCCGCGACTGCGCATGGCATGCCGGCGCCCGTCCCATCCGTTGAAGTCCCCGACCACGCTGACCCGCGTGGCATTGGGCGCCCACACCGCAAACCGGACGCCGGCCACGCCGTCCAGCACCGTCGGGTGGGCACCCATTACCTCGTAGGCCCGGTAATGGCGGCCTTCGGCAAGCAAGTGCAAGTCGAAGTCCGTGAGCAAGAGTGGAAAGGCGTAGGGATCGTGCCGCTCGGTCACCGTTCCCCAGCGCTCCGCCACCCGCAACTTGTACCGGCACGAACCGGCGCCGCGCGGAACCGTCGCCTCGAAGAGCCCGGCCTCGTGGATGGATGCCATCGGAATGGGGGAGCCGTCCTGCCCTTCCAGCACCAAGCTGGCCGACAGAGCCTCCGGCAAAAAAGCCCGGACAACCGTGGCGGAAGCCTCGCTGCGCGAGATCGGATGGGGCCCCAGGACGACAAACGGATCCCAGTGCTCCGCGCGGACCAGCCGTTCGATCTGTTCACGAAGATCATCCACCATGACTCACTCTAACGCATCCCTCCCGCCGAGGCAACGTAGGACTCATCCTTGACACCATCGCATGGCTTCCATACTATCCGCGTGAGATCGGGCCCCGCGCGACGGCACGCATGCACGGAGAGCCATGCCCTTTAGTGGATCGACGGAATTGATCAAGTTTCTGGCCGCCCTGGGGCTTTTCGTCGCGGTCCTGGCGGTCGCCATGACGATCCGCACCCTGTTGTTCCGCGCCCTGGTGCGCTGGGCTCGCGCCACCGAGACCAGGGCCGATGACATCGTCGCGCACAACCTACGGTGGCCGTCCATCGCCTGGTCCGTGTTGATCGCCATGTACATCGCGCTGGACCAAGCGCACCTGCCGCCGCGGCCGGCGGCCCTCGCCCTCAAGATCGTCTACGGGTTGCTGGTCCTCTCGGTCACCGCCGCTGTGGCGAACATGTCGGGGACGGCCCTGAAACACTCGCTGCAGGAACGTCACCTCCCGATCCCGGCCACCGGGCTCTCCTTCACGGTCTTCAAGGTCGCGATCTGGACCATGGGCCTGCTGGTCCTGCTCGGCAGCTTGGGGGTCTCCGTCACTCCGATTCTGACGGCGCTGGGTGTGGGCGGACTGGCTGTCGCCTTGGCGCTCCAGGAAACCCTGTCGAATTTCTTCGCCGGCGTCCACTTACTGCTGTCGCGGCCGATCCGAGTCGGCGATTTCGTCAAACTGGAAACCGCTCAGGAAGGGTACGTGGTGGACATCGGCTGGCGCTCGACCAAGCTGCGCACGTTGCAGCAGAATATCGTCGTGGTCCCGAACAGCAAGATGGCCCAGTCCATTCTGATCAACTATTCGATGCCGGAACAACGCCTGGCCATGCCGATGCCGATCGGCGTCAGTTACGATGCGGACCCGGAGCAGGTCGAACGCGTGCTCCTGGAGGAAGCCCGTGCCGCGACCGGCCAGGTTCCGGGCTTGCTGGCAGACCCGGCTCCCGTCGTCCGGTTCATCCCGGGCTTCGGGGATTCCTCCCTGAATTTCACCCTGACCTGCCACGTACGGGAGTTCGAGGACCAAGCGGTGGTCCAGCACGAACTCCACAAGCGCATTCTCAAACGATTCCGGCAAGAGGGCATCGAAATTCCGTTTCCGCACCGGACCGTGCACCTGATGGCCGACGCGGCAGCCGCTCCCGTCAGTCCCCCCCATACCGCCACATGATTGGCTCTTTCAGGGCATCCAGGAAAAACCGGCGGGAATCTGTGCTGCGGGCGCGTTCATGGCCTTCATGGTAGCGGCCTTCGCGGGACGATGCGAGAGGGTTACGGAGAGGGGCAACCGGAGGAAACTCGGTCGGCTATGACGGAACACCCGTCATAGCCGACCGGCCTATTCAAACGGGATTACTTCAGCCGAAGCTGACCGTTCTCGACCTTGGTGACCTCGACGAACTTATCCAAGCTCGCGGTCACCACCTCGCCCAGCAGATCCTGCACGTCATCGGGGCTGAACCAGAACACCCGCTGGCTTCCATCTCCGATGATCGTCATGCGCACCAGGCTGCCGTCCGCATTGTTGCGCCCCTGGACCGTCACCCTGGCGTGGACGGTGATCTCGGTGTTGAACACCTTGCTCTCGGCGTCACCCTGGAAGCTGGCGAGCGAACCGGAGAAAGTGACATTCGGGTTGCTGCCGCCGACCGTCCAGCCGCGGCGCTTGAAGTAGTCGCTCATGATTTTTTCGAGGACGTCCTCCGGCTTTCCGCCCGGCACCACAAATGTCGTCTCGCCGCCCCACAAGTGATGGCGTACGCCCACCCGACTCTTGTCGGGACGCGCATCCTCGAAGTCCTGCACGCTGACGGTCAAACTGTCCGCCTTCTTGGCGGCCCCGGACCCAGCTTGGATATTCAACGTCACAGTCTCTTTCGTGGCGCATCCCACCATGGCCATCAGCCCCACGGCACAACCCATCAGCAATACGTTGCGACCTGTCACGTCAGACCTCCTCTAGTAGCAGCCAGGCACGTTCCGGCCCGTATGGGAACCGGCACCCGTCACTGGGCTGAGAAATGCGCCCGTCGATTCTTCTGCCAGCATTCCTGGTTGTGTTCGGTGCAAAACGGCTTCTCTTTCCCGTAGCTCGTCACTTGCACCTGGGACGCGGGCACACCGAGATCCGCCAGATATTTTTTGGCGGCCTGGGCCCGTCGCTCACCCAGCACCAAGTTGTACGCCGACGTCCCACGCTCGTCGCAATGGCCGGCAATCACGAGCTTCCACCTGTTTTCCGCCTTGAGCAGTCGGGCGTTGGCGTCCAGGACCGGGCTGGCGTCCATGCGAATCGAAAACTTGTCATAGTCGAAGAAGACATCGACCAGGTCGGCCAGCTTGGAGGCCGGAGCCGCAGGCGCCGGAGCCGCGGCGGCCGGTTGTTCCACCGGCGCAGGAGCCGGCGCGGGGGCAGGGGGCGCTTCGGCGACCGGCTGCTCCGTCACACGCACCTCTTCCTTCGGTGCGGACACGGTCGGAGCTTCGGCCTGCTTGGCAACCTCGGGGCCGGGCACCATGGCCTGGTCCTGCGTCCCGACCTGCACGCTCTTGCTGCATCCGCCCATCGCCACCAGGACGCAGAGGCCCAGGGCCACAACACTGACACGGTTGTATGGTCGAATATTCATCAGTCCACTCCTCAACTTATCGGGCGTGAATGGAGCGGGCCGCAAGCCCGTCGTCCTGTTTGACATAGGTCAGCTCCACCGATTCGCCCACCTTGAGCGCATCCAAACCGACCTTCTGCTTGCCACGCATGATCGTCGTGTCGGCCCCCACCGTGGCGCCAACGATCAACTCGTCCTTGCTCCCCTTCATGGCCTTGACCACAATGACGTTGGGGCTGTCCTGCACGTTGACTGCCACGACTTCTCCACGGACCGCCCTGGCCGCCGCCTTGGATTCCGCGTGGACCGACGGAGCCGCGACCCACATGACCGCCAATCCTAGCACCGGCCCCCAACTCCAGCGTGCATACGTCGTCGCCTTTGTCATGACTCACCCCTCTCTCTAGCCAACTCCCTAGCCCCCAGTAAAACGATGGGTCCACTATGTATAGCAGATTTTCCGTGTTGGCAACAGAGGCGAGCAGAAAAATGGAGTTCCGGCAGAAGCACGGAAACGCCCAACGACAAAAGCGCCCGATGTCATACACCGAGCGGCCCTTGACTGCCCCGCGGTGAGTGGCTAATATCCGGCGAAGCCCGTCACGCGGGCGGGTCTTGCTTCGGAGGCCGCTGGTCCTGACACAAAGAGCAGCACCAGGAACATCCACGCATCGTCAGTCGGCTACTTCCTTCATCATCGCATGATCGACGCGCAGAACATCACGAAGCGGTACGGCGACCACACGGCCATCGAACGGGTGACCTTCTCGGTGGACAAGGGAGAGGTACTGGCCTTTCTCGGGCCGAACGGCGCCGGCAAAACAACCACCATGCGCATCCTGACCTGTTTCATGCCGGCCACCGAAGGCACGGCGCGCGTGGCCGGCTACGACTGCTTCGAACAGCCGATCGAGGTCAAGCGCCGCATCGGCTACCTGCCCGAGACCCCGCCGGTCTATCAGGAATTGACCGTCGCCGAATATCTGACATTCACAGGGCGGTTGAAAGGCATGGGCCGCGCCGACCTGCGCCGCGCGCTGGACCGCACGATCGAACGTCTGTCGCTGGGCGACGTGCGACACCGCCTCATCGCCAACCTGTCCCGCGGCTACAAGCAGCGGGTGGGCCTGGCCCAGGCGCTGCTGCACGATCCGCCGGTCTTGATCCTCGACGAGCCGACCGTCGGGCTGGACCCGAAGCAGATCATTGAAATTCGCGAGCTGATCAAGAGTCTGGCCGGATCGCACACGGTGATTCTCAGCACACACATCCTGCCGGAAGCCACCGCGGTCTGCCAGCGCGTCGTGATTATCAGCGGCGGGCGGATCGCGGCGGTGGATACGCCGGAACGGCTCTCGGCGCGGCTGCGTCAATCGGAGAAGATCAGCGTCACCGTCAAAACCCCCCCGCCGGATCTGGGCGACCGCTTCCGCTCGCTGCCCGGCGTGTTGAGCGTCTTCGAGCCGACCGACTCGGGCGCGTTCCTGCTGGAATGCGAACTGGGCCGCGACTTGCGGGACGATATCGCCCGCCTGATCGTGACGCAAGGCTGGGGGCTGCTGGAGTTGAAAGCCGTGTCCATGACGCTGGAAGATGTCTTCCTGCGCCTCACGCAACATGAGGAAGGCATGCCGGAAACAGGCGCGGTGGAAGCCGACAGGAGCCAGGAGGCCCCCCGCCCATGACACCCGTCGGAGCCATCGTCGCCAAGGAGTTGCGGTCCTACTTCGTCTCCCCGATTGTCTATGTCGTGGCGGCGGTATTTTTGCTGATCTTCGGGGTCCTGTCCTATCTGGCGGTCGTCAATGCGGGGGCCCAGGCGGTGCGGTTGATGCAAATCCAGGGAGCGGCGGCGCAACTCAACCTGAACGATCTGGTTTTCCGGCCGACGTTCTACAGCATCGCCATCATTCTCCTGCTGATTCTCCCGCTCTTGACCATGCGGCTGTTCGCCGAGGAGCGCAAGCTGCGAACCTTCGAATTGCTGATGACCTCTCCGATCGGAATCAACGAGATGGTCGTCGGGAAATTTCTCGGCGCCTATGCCGTGTTCCTGGGCCTGCTGGGCTTGAGCGGGATCGTCCCGGTGATCCTGTCCTTCTACAGCAGCTTCGACTGGAACCCGGTCCTGACGGGATACCTCGGGCTGGCCTTGCTGGGCGCCCTGTTCCTGGCCACCGGCGTCCTGGCCTCCGCCCTGACCGAAAACCAGATCGTCGCCGCTTTTCTGAGCTTCGGCCTGCTGATTCTGGTCTGGCTCCTGGGTGGGGTCGGATCGGTCCTGGGCGACACGCCGCTCGGCGGCATCCTGTCGTATCTTTCCTTCATCGAACATTATGATCGTTTTGTCCGCGGGCTGGTGGACACCAAAGACCTGGCCTACTATTCCAGCGGCATGCTCCTGATGCTGTTCCTGGCCCATCGCGTCGTGGAATCGCAGCGCTGGAAATGAGGGAACGGGCAGGCACCGCATGAATCGATGGGCGTCATCGCTTGGCGTTGTGGGAGCCGGATTGGCGGCGGGCGGATTTATCGCCTATACCCTGGCCCCCGGCAAACTCTGGCTGGTCACCCTCTGCGAAGGGCTGGCCTTGGTCTGCCTCGTGGTCTTCTTCGTCACGCGGTTCGAAGCGCTCAAGGCCTTCTCCATCCGCCGCTCCACCCGCCTGGGCGCCAACAGCATCCTCATGGTGCTGCTGTTCACCGCCATCCTGGTCATCGTCAATTTCCTCGCCGCACGCCATACCGTGCGGTGGGACCTGTCCGAGGCCCAGCACTTCACGCTGGCGCCCCAAACGCACAAGGTCCTGCGCGGACTCACGCGCGAGGTCAAGGTCACCGTCTTCGCGCAAGAGCGCAGCCCCTCGTACAACACCTATCGGGACCTGCTGGACAGTTACAAGCAGGACAGCGACAAGCTCAAAGTGGAATTCGTGGACCCGGAGCGGCGGCCCGGCGTCGCCCGGCAATACGGCGTGACGCGGCTGGACACGGCGGTGGTCGAGAGCGGCCCCCAGACCACCAGAGTGACCGCGCCGTCCGAAGCTGAACTGACCGGGGCTCTGATCCGCGTGGCCAAGGACAGCAAGAAGCGCATCCTGTTTCTGGAAGGGCACGGCGAGCGGGGGATTGCCGACCAGGAACGGAACGGCATGGCGCTGGCGAAGGAAGCCTTGACCAAACAGGGCTACGAGGTGAGCACCGTCTCCCTGCTCCAGACATCGGCCGTGACGGAAGGCACGTCGGTGCTCGTGCTGGCCGGCCCCCAGCGGCCCGTGACCAAAGAGGAGAAGGACCGCATCGCCCACTATGTCGCAGCCGGCGGCCACCTCCTGATTCTGCTGGACCCGGAAAGCCAGGCGGACCTGGAGGATCTCCTGCGGCAGTGGGGTGTGGAAGCGGGGCAAGGCATTCTGGTGGACATGCAGGATCGGCTGGCGCAGGGCGACCTGGCGTCCTTGATGGTCCGCACCTTCACCGAACATGAAATCACGCAGGATTTCAATTTCGCCGTCCTGTTTCCCCTCTCCCGACACCTCGTCTTCCATGAAGAAGCGGGCAAGGACTGGGACTTCGTTCCGTTGGCTCGCACCTCGGCCCGCAGCTGGGCCGTCAAGAACCTCAAGGGCAACGTGCTCACCTTGAACGAGAAGGAGGACATTCCCGGCCCCCTGCCGCTGGCCGCCGCCATGACCCCCAAAAAACCGCAGGAGGAAAGCAAGCCGCGCGCCGCGATCGTGATCGTGGGAAACTCCTCCTTCGCCAGCAACACCTATATCAACTTTCCCGGCAACACCGATTTCCTCCTCCACGCCCTGGGCTGGCTTGCCGAGGAGCGGGAGCTGATCTCGATCGCCCCGAAAGAGCCGGCCTTCCGCCCCTTCATTCCCAACCCGACTCAGGAGCGCCTGTTGTTGTATGTCCAGGTGTTCTTCTTGCCCGCCCTGACGTTCCTCTGGGGCATGACCATCTGGAGAAAACGGCGCCGGCTGTAACAGCCATGAAGAGCGTCTGGCTCACAATTGCGATGACGGTGCTGTTGGTCGGACTGGGGACCTACGTCTACTTCGTCGAACTCCCGTCGGAACGAACCCGGACCGCCGCCGAGACCCAGGACAAGAAGCTTATCCCCTTCGAGGAACAGGACATCACCGGACTGATCGTCCGGACCGAGGTCGGCGAAGTCGTGCTGGCGCCGGATGACAAACGAGCCTGGAAGATCACCGCCCCCCTGGTCGCCGATGCCGATTCCCGAGAGGTCGAGTCCCTCCTGCGGGCCTTGGTCTTGGGACGGATCTCCCGCGTGGTGGAAGAACAGACGGCGGCGCTGGGGCCCTTCGGCCTGGAGAAGCCCGCGACGGTCCTCACCATTGCCGCCGGCTCACGCCGGGAGACCTTGTCCGTCGGCGACAGCGGACCGATCTCCTCCACCCTCTACGCCATGCGGGCTTCGGACAAAAAAGTGCTGCTGACCAGCCTGGCGCCCAAGGACGTGCTGAACAAGACCCTGCTGACGCTCCGCAAGAAAGAAGTGCTGCGTGTGGATCAGGCCAAAGTGGACCGCCTGCGCCTGGCCTATCCGGCCAATGAGTTGGTCTTGTACCGGGTGGAGCACACCGGCCAGCCGGGCCCCGCGGCCGGACAAGGCAAGAAAGCTTGGAAGCTGCGCTATCCGGTCGAAGCCGACGCGGACCAGGCCGAAGTCAACAACCTCCTGATCAAGCTGGACAATCTGAAAGCGTTGGGCTTCGTGGACCCGGGGCCTCAGCGCGATACGTTGCTGCGGAAGCTGACGAAGCCGGACGTGAAGATCACGGTGCACGCGGATGGAACGGACCAGACCGTAAAACTGTATCAATTGGACCTGACCACCGGCGAGGCCTACGCCGTCACCGCACAAGATGCGCCGCTGTACCGCATCAGCCCGCTGGCGATCAAAGACTTGACCAAGGAGCTGTTTACGCTCCAAGACAAACGCCTGCTGGGCGTCAGCATGGATGAATTGGCGATGCTGGCCGTAAAGACCAGAGACCACCAGTACACGTTGATCCATCAGAACGGCGACTGGGTGCTGGAAGATCAGCCGGCGGAGAAGCTGGATCAGGAAGCGGCGGACCTCTTCGTCAGTCGCGTGGTCAGCCTGCCGGCCGAAATCCGTGTCATCAAACAGGCGGGGCCGCTGGCTCCCTACGGCCTGGCCGCGCCGACGGCCGAGTTCACGGCGACCGCCAAAGACGGGAAACAGCGGGGGCGGCTTGTGCTCGGCGCCAGCTCCGGCGGCCTCGTCTACGCCATGGGATACCCAGGTCTCCCCGGCATTTTTCAGGCCCGTGCCGACCTGCTCTCGCAGATCCCCGCCAAAGCGGACCTCAAGGCCAAGACTCGGCAAGTCAGCGGCCTGCCTCCCGAGCCAGGCCGCAAGTAATCGCTCCGCCCGGCTGGACTTTCCATAGTCCATTCGATATCGTAGCTTCCACGCCCCCGTAGCTCAGTTGGATAGAGCGACGGTTTCCTAAACCGCAGGTCACCCGTTCAATTCGGGTCGGGGGCACCATACCTCGCTTACGTGTCCCGATCGCCTATTCAATTGAGGCGAGCGGAGAAGCACCTCCAGTGTTTATGTATCGTCTTATTGCGATGATCGCCGGCGGAGAGAACCTTCAGTGTTTCAATTCTAGATTTGGTGAAGACCCACGCTCCGATATCGCCTCTCGCCAAAGAGTGAAATCCTCAAATCCCCTTGACCAATCTTCCTCATAACTTTTACACTGCGATCACCGTATTTTTCTAATCAAAAGAACGCGACACAGCCGGCCACGCGCCCCAATGGCTTGAACGATCCGTGGCAACGCCGACTGCGATTCAAACCGCCACCATTTTAGTCGTGGACGATGAGCCGGCGATCCAGCAGCTCGCCTGCCGGATCCTCACCATGCACGGGTATCGAACCCTGGACCCGCGCCACGCCGTGCATGCCATCCAGCTCTACAAACAGTACCCGGAGCCCATCCATCTCCTGCTCACGGACGTCCTGATGCCTTACCTGCACGGCTACGATCTCGCCATCCAGGCCCGGGCATTGCGTCCCGATATACGCGTGCTCTTTATGTCCGGCTATGAGGATAGCCACCTATTGAACCGCGTGGCCCCCGGCGAAGCGATTACCCTCCTTCAAAAACCGTTCAGCGCCGACGACCTCCTCAAGAAAGTCCGCGAAGTCCTCTCGGCCTCCAGCTAGGCCACAGCCCATCGATTGATCCGACTCGAGCAACTTGCGCACAACGGCCAATGCCAAGCGCCGGGTCGCAGAAAATAGCGTGGGGCTGGATCCCGTTACGACAACGGGACTCAGCCCCACGTTTGCTGCAGATCGGATCGACCGGATTAGCGCATCACGAAATGCGCGCCTCGGTTCTGCTTCCAACAATCTTCGTTTGACATGGCGCAAAAGGGCTTTTCTTTTCCATAGCTGGCAAGCTGGACCTTGGCCGTTGGAATCCCCAGGTCGGCTAGGTAGCGCTTGACGGCCTGGGCACGCCGCTCCCCCAGCACCAAGTTGTAGTCTCGGCTGCCCCGTTCATCGCAATGACCCGTGATCACTAGCTGCCAGTCACGCTCTTCCCTGAGCAGCCGGGCATTGGCCTCGAGCTTCGCCCGTCCTTCCTCGTTGAGCGAACTCCGATCGTAGTCAAAGTACACATCCGACAACGAGGCGGTCAGCGCCGCCAGCCGGGCCGCCCGCGCCGCAGACAAGGCCGAAGCAGCCGCGTCAGCGGAGCCATCCATTCCTCCCGCTCCTTCCGTTCCTCGGGACACTGGACCCGAGAAGTCCGTCACACGGATTTCGTCCGAATTCCCGACGGGACCGGACATGAACGCCTGATCTTGAATCGATGTGCCCACCTGCTTGTTGCTGCAGCCGGCCATCATGAGCACCATGCCGAGACAGGCGCACCAGAGATTTACGCGAGTGCCTGTTCGTACCATAACCGCCTCCTCCTCTTCTCTCCCTGCTGAACAGAAATGTTTGAATCTGCCAGAGCGTTCCCAAGGGGTCTTCGATTCGCCGCCACGCCTGAGCAGGAACAGGCGGAGGCACCTCTCGCCTGGCGGACAGTTGTTCTATCGGCCGGCCGGACCGGCAACTGAAGACCGGAGCGATGGACGGCCGATTATGAACATGAAATCAGGCGGTTCGGCGCGCGTCCCGCATGTATCACACGACAGGTCAGTGGTAACCCTAGCAGCTCATATGGCATGCCTATCGACACGCAAGCGAAAGCACTGAGGCCGATCACTCAGCAATCGTGCCAAACAGACAAGAAGCGATCAATCGGGCGCGCGCGAGCTTGGAGCGGCGGGTTACGGCTGACATCCTGGGCGCATGGACGTCAGTTGACGACGATCATGGTGGGCCATAGTAAAATCTACTCCCGGACCCGACAAACTCTGCGGTTGCATTCCCGCCGACCCTGTGTTAAGGTGAGCCACGTTCCACGACCATGGGCCAGGTGTGGAGACGCGTTAACAAGGCCCGACACTGATGTTGTTTTGCTCGGGAATCTGATCGGAAGCCAGCCCTAAGGCGTTTCTCCTCTGGATCGTCGGCCGCTTCTTCCTTTCTTGCGTTCCGCCTCTCGTCCAAGACAATATCCCTAATCCGAGGAGTTTGACGAAGCGATGGCATCGACCTTTGCTGATTTCCACTTGTCTGCTTTTCTCACCGAGCGCCTGACCAGTCAGGGGCTCACCACCCCCACCCCCATCCAGCAGGCTGCCATCCAGCCCGCGATCGAGGGGCGGGATGTGCTGGCCCAGGCCAAGACCGGCAGCGGCAAGACCTTGGCGTTCTTGATTCCGCTGATCGAAAGAGCCGTGCGCCCGACGCAAGCACCGGCAACGGCAACGGACCCGGCTCATGCGGCCGGCCCTCGCCGCCAGCCGACCGGGCACCCCCAGCTCCCCAACGCGCTCATCCTGGCGCCGACGCGCGAGCTGGCGCTCCAGATCGAAACGGAGTTCCGGAAGTACGCGCCGCGGGCGCTGACGTCCCTCTCCGTATACGGCGGCGTTCCGCTGGTGCGGCACTATCGGGCGCTGCAACGTCCGCCCATCGTGATTGTGGGCACACCGGGACGCCTGCTGGACTTGCTCAGAACCAAGCACCTGAACCTGAGCCACGTGCAATATCTGGTCATGGACGAAGCCGACCAGATGCTGGATCGCGGGTTCCTGCGGGATATCCGGCAGATCCTGGAATTCCTTCCGAAACAGCGGCAGACCCTGCTTTTCTCGGCCACCTTCGCGCCGGAGATTCAGGCGTTGGCCGAAACGATGATGCGCAACCCAGTCCAGGCCAAGGTGGACATGGGAGTAAGCTCGCCGGTCAAGATTTCCCACGGCTACTACGTCGTGCCGGGCGAAGACATGCGGGTTCGTCTGGTGCACACCCTGCTGGGCAGCCTGCCGGCCGGCGGACGGGCCATGGTCTTCTGCGAGCAGAAGTACAAGGTGCGCAAACTGGCGGCCCGACTCGGCGGCGAGTCGGCCTCGGTCGGGGCGATCACGGGCAACCATTCGCAGGCCCAGCGCGAGCGGACTCTCTCGGCCTTCCGGGCCGGCCGCATCAAGTCCCTCGTCGCGACCGACGTGGCCGCGCGCGGGCTGGATATCCCGGACGTGGCCAGCGTCATCCATTACGAGCTGCCCTCGACGCCCAACTCCTACGTGCATCGCGCCGGACGGACCGGACGCGCGGAGAAGGAAGGCGAGACAGTTCTGATTCTCACCGCCCAGGAAGAGCGCGAGTACCTCTATATGGTGCGACGCCTCCGCATCGAGACCCGCCGGCTGCAGGCCCCGGAGCTGAAGCCCCTGCCGACGCCGGCGGCCCAGGAGCCGGAAGAGGAGGTGCGTCGTTATCAACCCAGACGGCCGGCCCAGTATGCCGACCCCTCGCGCCGGCGGCACGAAGTGCGATCCTGGGGAACTCAAGGCCCCCCGTCTCACACCCAGGCGCCGAAACCAAGGACCACACGCTGAGCGTCCGGATGAGAGGAGGATGCCTCATGCAGCAGCCCCTGATCGGGCTCAGGAGTACCGCACTAGCCCTTGCCAGCTTGTTGCTCTGGACCCCTCCGGCTCAGGCCGAAACCGGCTTGACGGTGGCGGACGGCATGAAGGTCACGATCGAGTACACGCTCACCCTGCCCGATAAATCCGTCGCGGATTCCAACGTGGGGCAGGCGCCCTTTTCTTTTACTCAGGGCGCCCATGAGATCGTGCCGGGGCTCGAAAAGTCCATGGTCGGGCTGAAATCCGGCGACAAGAAACGGATCGACGTCCCGGCGGCACAGGGCTATGGCACCTACGACGCCAAGGCCAAGGTCTCCGTGGACAAGACGAAGGTGCCAGCCGGCATCAAGGCGGGTCAGCTCCTCCGATCGGCGGACGGCCGGCCGGTGACGGTGGAGAAGGTGGAAGAGAAGACCGTGGTGCTCGACCTCAACCACCCGCTCGCCGGCAAGGATTTGGTCTTTGACGTGAAGGTGCTGAACGTCGAGAAGCAGGAATCCACACCGGTCGAAAAGCCGGCCGTGAAAAAATAGCCCGCGGCCGTTGGTTCGCAGCGGTCAGGGGGTCTTGGTCAGAGCCAGAATCAGGTCTTCAAACTGCGGGCAGGCTCGGAGCAACGGCTCCCGGCCTCCCGCCTCAAAATCCGAAAAATCAAACCCCGGGACCATCGTCGTGCCCAAGAGGGCCCACCGCCCTCCCTCGCGCAATCGTGAGCCCTGCCACAGGCCATGCGGCACGACATGTTGCACCTTCATCCCCTGTTCGAGGTTCGGTCCCAGGGTGACCACCGTTCCGGACCCATCGGGGCCGAGTTGCAGCAGCTCCACCGGATCCCCCAAATAAAAGTGATAGATCTCATCGCTCTTGAGCCGATGCAGCACCGAACAGGTATCCGGCGTCAGCAGGTAATAGATGCCCGTCCCGAATGATCGGGCCCCTTCGTAGCGGCCCGGCAGCCCCCCCTCGGGAATAGATTCCGCAGACCGGTACGATTCCGCATAGTAGCCCCCCTCCACCGGCAGGGGCTTGAGACGCAACAGCGCTTTCAGGTTCTCTACCGACAGCCTCACACATTCCTCCGGACCAGAGACGGGCGCTCGCGACCGAACCAGCCGCGACGCTAGGAGTAGAGGAGTCGCCCTCCAAAGTCAACGGTTCCGGGGGCCGGCGCGTCATTCTCCTTGACTCTCATCCCGGCCTTTCTGTACCATTCCGGTAATCTTGAGGAAGGGGGGTCGATGCCCGATCATCCTCTTGCGGCCATCCCGTCAGCCTGCCTCCGGTTCCTTCATTCCATCTTCTTGCTCACGTTGCTGAGTCTTGCGCCTTCTGCCTGGGCAGGGGAGGTCATCTATCGTTACATTGACGACCAGGGCGTCGTCAACTTCACCGGCCAGCGGGATGCGATTCCGCTCAAGTACCAGGACCAAGCGCAGGCCCTCGACGCCGTCACCTTCCAGCCCGTGCCGGACGCAGCCGCGCCGCCCCCCGCACCGACTGCGCCGCCCGAGCCGGAGTTTCAAACCCCGGCCGGCCTGTCCAGTCTGGCCAGGCCGGCCAGCCAGGCAACGCCGCCGGTTGCCCCCCAACCGATCCAGACCGAACCGGCCGGGCCTTCTTGGCTGGACCGGTTTGCCGGCACTACCATCCCGCTCCCCTCCCAATTCCAGCTCGGCGTCGGGCTGACCGCCCTCGTCTTGATCGTCTGTGCGGTGATGGTTTTGCGCATAGTGCTGAACCTCGTTTTGAAACTCTTACTCCGGACTTCGATCATGCTGCTCGTGGGAGGCGCCGTCTACCTCATCTACTTTTCCGGCACGAACGAACGTATAGCGGAGACGACCAGGCAACCGGGACAGCGGACCACCACGGGCAAAGAACTCCTCAGCGACATGAAAGGCAAGGCCGATCAGATGAAGTCGGCCCTGGACAAAGCGGCCTCCCCGGTGACCGGCGTGATCGAGAAAACCAAGGCGGCGACTCTGGGAGAAGTCAACCAGACAGTCGACGCCGCCAACCAGTCCAACCAGCAATTGGACAAGCGCCTTCGCGAAATCGAAGCCAATCCCTAAACGCCCCTTGCGGAGATCATCGCGGCCATGGTTAACTGGGGCGGACCGACGGCGGATACGGTCTCTCACACTGCGTTTTTATTGACTTGCTGCCGCGCATTCGTTAATTTCCTCCGCCGGCACCAAGGGATTTTCCCACGACCACCCGCGCGGCGGCGCGAAGCAAGGACCAGAAAACCACCATGTCTGAACGAGCCTATGTGCTGATCAACGTGATGCCGGGGCAGACCACCAACGTCGTCCTGGCCTTGTCGACGATCCCGGAAATCAAAACCATCGATGCCTGCTGGGGCAAGCCGGACATCTTCACCGTGGTCGAGGTGTCCGACCAAGACGCCTTGTCCACACTGGTGCTGGCGAAGATCCACGCCATCGAAGGGGTCGCACAGACCGACACCCATCTGGTCTATCGGCTGAAAAAATAGCCTCTCGCCAGGAGGTTCTCGCCATGGTCACCCCGCGCCCGTCAGTCGGAATGTCACACTGGTTCCCGATCATCGTCCTCTGTGCTGTAGCTGCCGGCTGCTCCTCGCTCGGCACACAGAAGGATGTCGACCAGGTGCAAGCCATCTTGCCCATGCCCGAAACAAAAGTGCGCACGGCGGTCATTCAGGTGCTGCAGGATGAGGGCTATCTGGTGAGCCAGGGAGAAGAGGGAGGGCCGGCCCTGACGACCGGCTATCGCCAGGAAATCGACAGTCCCTCGGACTGGATGCTCCGCAGGCGGTTCGGAACCGGTCGCAGCCGCGTGGATGTGACGCTCGCGCCGGAAGGCGAAACCGCCACACGCCTGACGATCCAAGTGATCTATGAAGGCAAGGACGGGCTGCTCGAATCCTGGAAGCCCTACCCCACGCCCCTGGCTCAGAGCGCGGAGAATCAACTGCGGCTGGTCAAGAACGCCCTGGGCCTGCTCTAGCAGACCGCCGCTCACACCGCCTGCAGCTCTTGCTGCGTCGAACGGGAAGACCGCCGGAAACTCGTCAGGCCGTTACTCCCCGCTCCCTTCGCCCAAGTCCAGCCCGAAGCGCTCGACCATGCGATAGAGGGTCCGCCGGTCGATGCCGAGGATCTTCGCGGCCTGCACCTTGTTCCCGCCGGTTTCTTGAAGCACCTGCTGGAGGTATCGCTTCTCCATTTCTTCCAAGGTCGGCAAGGCGCCGGACTGGCCTGGCGCGCCGCCGCCGGCCGCAAGACCGACGCCGGCCTGGCGAACGGCGTCCGGCAGATCGCTGGGAAGCACCAGCGGCCCGCGGCTCAACGATACGACCCGCTCGATCACGTTCTCCAACTCGCGCACGTTGCCAGGCCAGGCATATTGCTGCAGGCAGGCCATCGTCTCCGGCAAGAACCCGCGGATCGGTTGCGCCGGACCGCCGTCGCCTTGCTGGAGAAAATGGTGAGCCAGCATGGGAATGTCCTCGCGGCGCTCGCGCAAGGGCGGGAGGGGGATGCGCACCACGTTCAGCCGATAAAAGAGGTCTTCGCGGAACTTCCCCTCTTTCACCAACGCCGCCAGATCCCGGTTCGTCGCCGCGATCAGACGGCAATCCAGCCTGATCACGGCCGTGCCGCCGACCCGCCGGACCTCCTGCTCCTGCAACACCCGCAGGAGTTTCACCTGCAAGGCCGGACTGATGTCGCCGATCTCGTCCAGAAACAGCGTGCCTCCGCTGGCCGTTTCGAACAGCCCCGGCTTGGCCCCGACCGCGCCCGTGAAGGCCCCCCGCTCATGACCGAACAGCTCGGACTCGAGCAGGGTTTCCGGCAAGGCGGCGCAGTTGACCGGCACGAAGGGCCCGTCACGCCGCGCGCTGTTGGAATGGATCGCGCGGGCCACCAATTCCTTCCCGGTTCCGCTTTCCCCTTCCAGCAACACGGTGCTCTTGCCGACCGCCACCTTGGCCACCAGCTTGTAGACCTCCAGCATCGGCGGGCTGCTGCCGACCAGCGGAGAGCGGCTGTCGCGGTCCCGCAGCTCTTCCCGGAATTTCACGTTTTCACGGATGAGCCGCCGGTGGTCCAGACTGCGCCGCACGACCAGCTTGACTTCCTCCCGCCGGAACGGTTTGGCCAGGTAGTCGTAGGCGCCCTGCTTCATCGCTTCGATCGCCCCCTCCATGGACCCGAACGCCGTGAGCAGCACGATCGGCGTATCCGGACTGGAGGCCTTGAAGGCCTCCAGCACTTCAAACCCGCTGACATCCCCCATGCGGATGTCCGTGAGGACCAGGTCGAACTGGGCCTGCCGTCCCCGCTCGATCGCCTCCCGCCCGCCGGCGACGGCCTCGACGTCGAAGCCCTCCTTCTTGAGCGCCTCGACGAGCAGCTCGCGCGCCGCCGCATCATCCTCCGCAACCAGAATCCTGGCGTCAGCCGACACGGCCCGCTCCTTCCGACGAAACCGCGCCGTCCGCCGAGCCCGGCGGCGGGGCGCAAGCGGGAAACGCGATCATAACGCTGGTCCCCTTGTCCACCTGGCTCTCGATCGACAAGACTCCGTTGTGGGCGTTGACGATCTGCCGGCTCAGAAACAGCCCCAGGCCGCTGCCGTCTCCGATGGCCTTGGTGGTGAAGAACGGCTCGAAGGCCTGGCTCACATGCTCTTCCGGCATGCCGCAGCCGGTATCGAGCACGGTCAGCGTCACCATGGCGGCGGCCGGAGGCTCCCCCGCGCGGCGGCGGGCTTCGGCTTCTTCCAACGTCACCGGCCGCTGTCCCACCGCGATCATCACCCGGCCTCCCGGTTTCGTCGCCGCCAGCGCGTTGGCGATCAGATTGACCAGCACCTGCTGGAGCTGTTCCACATCGCCCCAGAGCGGGGGATCGCCCTCCCAGGGCTCGGCGGTCAGCGTCACGCCCTTGGCGGCGAAGGAGGGCGCCATCAGCGCCACGACGGGCGGCACCAGGCGGCCCACCGGCAGCGGCGTCAGCCGGGGCTTCCGCTGCCGGGTGGAAGAAAGCAGCTCTTCGATGATCCGCACCACCCGGTTGATCTGCGCGTCCACGATCTCCACCCGCTTGCGCATCTCCGGCGTGATGGCCGGATCCTCCCCCAGCGCCTGCACGTGCCAGGCGATGGAATGGAGCGGGGTCCCCACTTCATGGGCCACGGACGCCACCAGTTGTCCCACGGCGGCCAGCCGCTCGGCCCGATTGAGCGCGTCCTTGATCTCGGCCAGTTGGGCGTTGGCCTGCAGGAGTTCCGCGCGCGCCGCTTCCTCCCTGGCCTTCCGCTCCTCTCTCGTCATCGCCAGATAGGCCACGCCGACCAGCACACCCGCCACCACGGAGCGGTTGATGAGGGCGGACACGAACCGGCCAGGCTTCGTCGGCCTGAGCAGTCCGATATAGGTCGCCAGGATGCAGAGGACGACCGTGGCGTACATGAGCCGCCGGCTGCGTGCCGCCGCGATCAGCAAAATCGGAAGCACGAACCCGTAGGCGACCACGACGTTGGCCGGCGTGACCATTTCGGCGCTCACGATCGCGACGAACAGGGCCAGTGAGATGCCCAGGACGAAGGGATGCTTGCCGACGATCGTCATCCTCCCCCCCATGCCCGGCCGGCCTTCTTGAACTCGTCGGCCAGCTGCACCAGGGCCGGCGCCGTCCACCAGGCTTCGAGCGGCAGCGTCATCTTCCTGGACCAGTTGGGATAACTGTCCAGCGTGCCCGGCACGTTCGTCTGTGACAGCTCGCCGGTCACGTCGTCCAGCGCGGTCAAGACCACCCAGCAGGGCGTGCGCGCCAGGAACAGATGCATCGCCCGGGCCAAGTCGGCCGTCATGGCCGGAAGCGACCCGACCTCGTCCGGCCTCGGCCAGAGCCCCTCCGCCTGCAGGGCTTCCAGCAAGCGCCGGCAATCCCGTGCCCGCTCTTCCTGCGCATTCCGCAAGGCCCCATCGTCGGGCAAAAGCCCCAGGCTCCGTCGGAGTTCCAGATCCTTTCCGCCCCAATACCCGGCCAGGGTCGGCAGATCATGGGTCGTCACCACCGCCACGGCCTGACTCAGATACCCGCCCGGCTCCTTCCACCGACCGTCGCCCTGTCGTTCGAAATAGAGGACGCGATAGGACAGGACCCCGGCTGCCGACAAGCTCGCCCGGACTTCATCGGGCACCGTGCCCAGATCTTCCCCGATGATCATCGTCTTGTGTCTCACGCTCTCAAGCGCCAGAATGCCCAGCAAATCCTCAAACGGGTACGTGACATAGGTTCCGGCGGAAGCCGGAAGCCCGTGGGGAATCCAGAACAGACGGAAGAGACCCATGACATGGTCCAGCCTGAGCGCGCCCCCGTAGGCCAGGTTTTTGCGCAAGAGTTCGATGAACAGACGGTACCGGCTCGCCCGCAGCCGGTGCGGGTCCATCGGCGGAAAGCCCCAGTTCTGCCCCTCCAACGCAAAAGCGTCGGGAGGGCACCCGCTGTCCACCGTCAACGCCAGGACATCTTGAAAGACCCAGGCATCGCTGCCCGACCGGCTGCCGCCGAGCGCCAGATCGTGATAGAGCCCCAGCGGCATGCTCAACATACGGGTCCGCTGCGCGATGGCCGCCACCTGGTCGCCGGCAATCCATTGCACGTACTGGTGGAAGCGCACCCGCGACGCCTGTTCCTGCCGGAACGCCGCGACCTCCGGCGAGGCCGGGTTGCGGTAGGGCGCCGGCCAGTCCTTCCACTCCCAGACATCCGGGTGCCGCCGCTGCAACTCTTCGGAGAGAGCCTGAAACAGGGCAAATCGCTCGAGCCCCTCCCCTTCCCTCCTGACATAGTCCAGAAAGGCTTGCCCCCGTTGGGTGACCGCCACCTCTCCACGGTCACGCAGGTGCCGTTCTTGAAAGGTCCGGAAGATCGCGTCCAGCACGGCCATTTTGGCGGCGCAGACCCGGTCATAGTCCACCAGCTCGCTCGCCCGTAGCGAAGCCAGGGAGGCTTGAAAATCCTTGTCCTTGAGCAGGCGCTGCGCCGGCTCCGACTCGGCCAGCTCCGGCACTTGCTCCACCGCCACATACAAGACGTTGAGGAAGAGACGACTGTCCGGCGAATAAGGACTGATGTGGTAGGGCTTGGCGTTCTTCAGCGCATGCAATGGATTGAGGCCCACGACCCCCGCGCCAAGGTCCGTGGCGGCCCGTTCGACGATCTCGGCCAGATCCCCGAAATCCCCGACGCCCCAGTTCCGGGACGACCGGAGCGCATACAGTTGCAGGCTCAATCCCCAGATGCGCGCCCTCTCGTGCAGGGACGGCGGAAGGTAGCATCGGGACGGCGTCACGATCAGGCGCAGGCTGCCTCGCACCTCGCCGGCGGCGGTTCCGGCATGAGCCACCACATCATAGTACCCGCAGTCCAACCCGGGCGGGAGCGGCACCGCATAGCGGGCATGGTGCCGGCCATCGAGCATCCTGGTTTCAGCCGGAGCCAAACCCGGTCCGGCTTCGCCTTTTTGCTGGAGACGGCCGGACTCATCCAGAATCTCCCAGGCGATGCGCAGCCCCTGCGCCGCTGCCTCCTCCACCGGAATGGAGAAGGACCAGGAGCCCAACGGCTGATCGATCCGGCGAACCAGAACCGGCGCGCAGGGCTGCCGCCAGGATGCGTCATCCCATGCGATCACCGCGGCCCGGATGGCCTCCGGCTGCTCCACCGCATAGCCCATGGAAGCCAGCACGGCCCGCTTGGTTTGCTCGGACGTCTGGTGCCGGCGCCCCCAGTTGTCGTAATACTCCGTGGCAATCCCGCACCGGACCGCCAGTCCATCCAGCCAATCTTGTCCCTCTTGAGTGTTCACAAACTGGAGTCTAGGAACATGCGGAAGGCAAGTCAAGGCAACCTCGCGCTTTGGAACCCATCATGCATGGCTCTGGCTGCGCCGATCTTGTACAATTCCCCCCATGCCTGAAATCGCGCTGGTGCTCCTTGCCTTGCTGGCGATCGGGCTGCTCGGCCTGGCAACCACCCTGGTGACGCCTCAGCTCATGACGGCGGTGGGGCTCTGGACCCTGCTGCTCGGTCTCGTCGCCGGCATTCCGACCGGCTTGTGGCACCACGTGGTTCTCTACCGCGTCCTGTCGAAAAAATCGTGCTGCCGGCCCGATGGTGGTGGGCTCCCGTCGACCTGCATCCGCACCTCGCGCATGAGGAACTGGCCAAGATCAAACCCTGGTTCGTCCTCGGAGGCATCGGTTTTCTCCTGTCCCTGGCCGCCATGGCGGGACTCCTGCTGAACCGATAACCGACCGGCCATGGCGGAACAGTCCCGGCCACACGCTCTTGACGTTCGCGAAAGGCCGCCCGAGGCCGGTTTGACAGGGCTCCCAGCGCCCGTTACCATAAGAGCCGGTTGTTCCTTGAGGAGCGCCTTGACCATGTCCTCGCTTGCACGAACCCTCAGGCGCGCCATCCGCTTCTTCGGACTCGGCGGTCTCCTGCTGACCGCCGGCGGATGTTTCCTGGGCATGTGCTTTCCCACCAGCATAGACACGGAATTGGCCGTCACCGCTCCGCTGCGCGGATCGGCCACCGACATCCGAACCATCGCAATCGTCCTGCCGGCCAGCTTGGAAGAGCAGTTCGGCCTCCCCGACGCCAGTCGCGGAAAACTCGACCTGGTCGGCTTGGACATGGGCGAACGGCTCCAGAAGAGCGGCCGGTTTACCGTCGTGTCCCACACGCAATATCACGCGGCGCTCGCGGCCCAGCGGCGCACGGCCCGTTCTCAACCGGGCAGCGAGCTGCCCGACCGCGAGAGAACGGAGGCGATCCTGAACGCCGCCCGACTCGTCAAGGCGGACGGGGTCCTGCTGTTCGACGGATCCTGGGAAAGCGCCGCCAACCTCGGCGCGGTCTCGTTCGGCAGACCGGAATATCGTCGGTTGGTGACCCTCACGCTCATCGAAACCCGGTCCGGCCAGACGATCTGGTACCAGGAAGCCACCGCCGTGATCCATGAAGGAATCGCCGTTCCACAGGAACCGGCTGTCCGGGAAGCCCTCGTCGCCGACGTCACGGACAATTTTCTCCGGACCCTGCGCTAGCGTTCTGAGAGGAGGTGCGTCCTCATGCTGCCACAGAGAGAACGAGTCGGACGATTGCGGATCGCGCTGGCCGTGACGGTGGGATTCGGCCTTTGCCTGCCCTGGTCGGTCCGGTCGCAACCCGTTCAGCCCGCTCAGAACGAGCGGGTTGAGATCGTGGGGGACTACCGCTACACCTACCACGATCCGGTGAGCCTGGCCGAGGCGAAGAACATCGCATACACGGAGGCGGTCCGGATGGCCGTCGACCGATCCCGCCCCTTCCTCGAAGGCACCGTCTCCGTGACGGACCAGGCACTGCTCAATCAGGTGCGCCAGGTCATCGCCTCCGGCTACCTGAAGGACGTGCAAGTGCTGGAGCAGGCGGACAAAGAACGGACGGTCTATGCCAAGGTGCGCGCCACGATCAATCCGCAGGAGGTCAAGGCGGTGATCGAGCGGGAAATCAATCGCGGCCAGGGCAAGGAATCGCCCGGCCTGGATCAGAACCGCGCCCTGAAGATTTTAAGCGTGCGCGAGGAAAAAGACGGGACCGTGGCCGTCGTGTTCAAGGCCCTGCAGCGGCTGGATTGGCTCAACACCGCCTATGACGGCAGCCTGCGGGAACATGCGGATGTCATGATCGATTTTTACGACGACCAAGGGGTCCCCATCGGCAGCGAACGGTTCCCCGCCCGCAAGGCCGCCCCGGGGGAAGTCTTGAATCCGGGACAGATCGGGGCGCAGAAGTTCAGCAAACCGCCCCGCACCCGCTCCTACCGGGCTTGGCTGGTGAAATAACCTGGCCCGATCCGATCTTGCCCATCAGTTCAGGATGCTCAAAAAGGTCTTCCGGCAAGGCCGCAGCGAGTGAAAAGCCGAGGCGTACTTTTGCTGTACGTCGAGGCTGTGAACGATGCGAGAACGAAGCCGGAAGCCTTTTTCAGCATCCTGCTATGCTATTTGTCGGCACTGATAGGCGGCAGGTTGATCCCCATCTTCTCCATGCCCATGATGATTGTCAGGTTGGAGTTGGGGGCATGGGACACGATCTCTTTCTGCACTTCGATCCGGCGCAGGTCAACAAACTCCGGCGCGGTCAGCCCGAGGCTTTCCCGGTAGGCTCGGTCCGCGATGCCTCGCTGCCGTTCGGCTTTCTCCCGCATCTCCTCGGCTTTCTGGAACTCCACCATCGTGATCCGGCGCTGCTCCTGAATGATCGTCTGCGCCGTCTGCTCGAGGACGCCTTTCGGCGGCAGGATGCCTCCCACGACCACCCGGTTCAGCCGGACAGGCACGTTCTGTTTTTCGATGATCCTGGTCCGCACCTCATGGTCGATCGCATCCTGCAGCTTGACCCTGGTGGCGGACTTGGTGGTCAGCTCGAAGAGCGCGTACTTCTGGACCTCTTCCCGGACGATGGTCCGGAACGCCTCTTTGATATTGTTGGTGTACCAGTTGGGCCCAAACCGCGCAATCAGCTCGGGCGACCGCCCCTCCACCACATTGGCGATGAAGAAGGCATCGAACGACACGGGGGCGTTTTCCGAGGAGATGATGTCGAAGTGTTCCGAGTACTGGGTCGGCCGGATGTCGACATCAATCACTTCGGTCGTCAAGGCCGCGAGAATGCGCCCGGTGGGAGCAGGCACCGGGTCCACCCCGCCGTGCCCGAAGAAGATCGGTTTGTGCACCAACACGCCTTCATGTCCTGCGTCGATGGCCGGCATGATGCAACCCGTCGTCATCAGCAGCATGACGCCCATCGCCGGCACCGGTACCCATCGTCCCCATGAGATGTTCATGACCCCCTCCTCCGCTCTAGGCCAAACCCAGCGAAGGGCCGGCCATCCATGGTGAGTGCCGAGTCCGCAAACCACCGTTTGCGCCATTCAATCGGGATCCGGTTCAGCTTATGAAGAACCGTCGCCGGATGTCAAATGCAGGGAGAAGGAGGGTGCAAACGAGGGCCGCGCGTTGAATCAGCGCATTTACATGATCCCCACTTGGCGCTGGAGCCAGCGGACATATTTGACGATCTGTTCCACGTCGTCGGGCGTCACCCCGTCGATCCGGGGCATGTCGCCGAACTGCCAATGGTGCGCGCGGACCCCGTTGGCGGCCGCCCGCTGGAAGGCCGGGTCTCCATGATGATTGGGCTCATAAATCTTGTGCACCAGCGGAGGCCCTTGATTGGTCCCCACGCCCCGCTCCCCATGGCAGCGCGCGCAGTTGGCCTTGAACTTGGCCTCTCCCTTGCCGAACTCCGCCGGAACCGGCGGCGCGTCCGGCTTCGCCTGCGCCATCGGGACGCTTGCGGCCAACACCATCAGGCCCACGCCGCCCACGAAGCCCCATTTCAGCGCCGCGCCGATCCATCCTGTCATGGCCATTACCCTTTCATGTCATCGCCGGACTGGGGCGGCTCGCCGGCCTTGGATTCCTTGCCGAACTCTTCCCGCAGCATCCGCTTGACTTGGCCGGCGGTGAAATACCGGTAGAGTCTGGCGGAAATCGGCACCAGCACGATCAGCCCGATCGTGAGATACATGAAGAATTCTTCAGGCGACATGGGACTCCGTTCAGCTCGGCGCGCCGGCATAGGCGATAGGATCGGACATCCCGGCCGCCTTGAACCCTTCCAACCGGATGCGGCAACTGTCGCATCGACCGCAGGCGGTCCCATCCGGTGCGGGATCGTAACAGCTATGCGTCAGGTGCAGCGGCGCCCCCAGCGCCAGTCCCTGGCGGATGATCTCGGCCTTCGTCATTTGGAGCAGCGGCGCCCTGATGCCAATCCCGGCCCCGCCCACCCCGGCTTTGGTCCCCAGACCCGCCACCTGCTCGAAAGCCCGGATGTACTCCGGCCGGCAATCCGGATATCCGGAATAGTCCAGCACGTTGGCGCCGAAGTAGATCCAGGCCGCTTGCCGGGTTTCTGCATACGCGAGCGCCAGGGAGAGAAAAATCGTGTTGCGCGCCGGCACATAGGTGACAGGGATGCCTTCCGCTCGCTCGACGCCGGATCGATCCTTGGGGACGGTCTGCTCGCCGGTCAGCGCCGAGCCCCCGATCGGCCGGAGATCCAGCTCCAACACCAAATGACCGGCAGCCCCCAGCGCGACACCGATCTGCCGCGCCCGCTCGACTTCGATGCGATGCCGTTGCCCATACGCGACCGTCAGCAGATACAGGTCGCAACCGTCCCGCTTGGCCACCGCCGCCGTCACCGTGGAGTCGAGTCCCCCGCTGGCCAGCACCACGGCGTTCATATATCCATCCAAGGGCGGGGGGCCGGTCCGGCTTCAACTGCGCGCGTCCGACGAGCACATTCTGATCGTGCGCGTTGCGCGAGCACAGAAGCCGGACCGGCCACCCGCCTCAGTCCCGTTCCGCGCCCTTTTCGATCTTCTCGATCAATTCCTGCTGGGATTGGCACTCGACGCACAGCTTGGCGAAGGGCACGGCGGCCAGCCGCTTTTCGCTGATCTCCACTCCGCATTCGGCGCAGACGCCGTAGGTCCCCTCATCCAAGCTGGTGAGGGCCTCGTCGATCAACTGCCGCTTCCGATTCCGCATTTCCATGAGCGAGATCCCCATCTCCCGCTCGAGATGCATCAACGCCTGGTCTCCGACGTCCATCGCCGACTCCAGGCGGCGCTGCTGGTCTTCCGTCAAGGACTGCCCCAACGAGGCGCCGATCTCGTTCATGATCTCCTGCCGCTTCGCCATCAACATGCAGTGCAACGCGTCCCGGCGGCCGGCGTATTTCGACTTGGCCTTCGGCGCGTCATTGGTCGTCGCGCTCGTCCGCTTCCCGTCGGACGACTCAACCTCCGCCGCTCCCTTTCCCTTGACTTTGGCCGCGGATCGCTTCGCGGCCGGCTTGACGGATTTGGACGTTTTATTCACGGGCTTCTTTTTGACCTTTCCCTTTGTGGACATCGTCTACGCATGCCTCCCTTGGGCCATCGGCCGAAAAAGGCGGCGTGTTCTTAACACGGCACTGTTGCTTTGACAAGCTCTCCGGCACACAGGCACGGCCGCAGGTCACGGCCGACGCCATGGCCCCCACATCGAAACGGCTTGCTTATGGATAGGTGATCAGCGCGTGCAAGGGACAGCCATCCAACTTGTCCCGCCCCTTGAGATCGGTCAATTCCACCAACACCACCATGCCCGCAATTTCACCGCCGAGCTGACGGATCAGGCTGATAGTGGCGGTGGCCGTTCCGCCGGTCGCGAGCAGATCGTCGACCACCAGCACCCGTTCGCCCATCGCGATCGCGTCGCGATGGATCGCGAGCGAGTTGGACCCATATTCCAGTTTGTACTTGACCTCATAGGTGTCGGCCGGCAGCTTGCCGGGTTTGCGAACCGGGACGAACCCTGCGCCGATCTGATAGGCCAGCGGACTCCCGAGGATGAAGCCCCGGGATTCGATCCCGACGATCTTCGAGATGCCCTGATCGCGATACCGGGCCACCAACTCATCCTGCACCGCCCGAAATGCCTGGGCATCCTTCAGCAGCGTCGTGATGTCATAAAAAAGGATTCCTGGCTTGGGGAAGTCGGGCACTTCGCGAATCAGTTTCTTATAGTCCATCGGCACGGTCCCCTTTCTCGTCTCGTCACCTGTTCGACATCAATACCAGATCTGGAATCCTCTGTCCCGGCCGGTGGGCGGCTCCCATGCGACCTCGAGGCTCTCGACCCGTGCCAGACGGGGACCGGTCCGAAGCCTCTCGATGAACGCCTCCACCACGGTTCGCTCTCCTTCGACGACCGATTCAACCCGGCCGCCCTCGCGGTTGCACACACCGCCGGTGAGCCCAAGCCGGCAGGCCTCCCCCTCGACAAAAGCGCGATAGCCGACGCCTTGCACCAAACCGCTCACCAGAATCACTGCTCGAACTGACTGAGGTGAAGACATGGAGACACGATGGTTGGGATGAAAATCGTTTGAGCGGCGAGTGCGAGTTGCACGAAGAAGAACAAAAACGCTCCGGACACTTGAGGTGTTTCTCAGGCGGCACCAATGACGATAAAACTCAAATTAGCCGCCGGCTCACACGAAGTGAGGTATGGTCGGGGCGACAGGATTTGAACCTGCGACTCCCGCGTCCCGAACGCGGTGCGCTACCGGGCTGCGCTACGCCCCGATCCGAATTCCCATTCCGCCCACTTCAGGCTGGCGACGTCCACGCCATTCCATGGGCCTCGGCCACGGCACGACACATCACCTTGCCCTTTGCGACATTGATCCCGCGTGCAAAGCCGGGATCGGCGCGCATGGCCGGCTCGAGTCCCGCCGAGGCCAGGCGAACTATAAAGGGAAGTGTCGCGTTGGTCAAGGCCAAAGTCGAAGTCCGCGGCACAATGCCCGGCATGTTCGGCACGCAATAGTGCAAGACCCCCTCCACGCGATACACGGGATCGGAATGGCTGGTGGGGCGGGTCGTTTCAATGCACCCCCCTTGATCCACCGCCACGTCCACGATCACGGACCCGGAACGCATACGGGCCACGACCGAGCGGGACACCAGCTTGGGCGCCTTGGCCCCCCGCACCATCACGGCGCCGATGACCAAGTCCGCCTCTTCGACCGCCCGGTCAATCCAGGACTGTTGGGAGGCCAACGTCACGATCCGTCCCCGGTAGAGCGCGTCCAGTTCCCGCAGACGCTCCAGATCCTGGTTGATCACCGTGACCTGGGCCCCCATCCCGACGGCAATTTCGGTCGCGGCGCTCCCGACCACCCCGGCTCCCAGCACCACGACTTTGCCCGGCGCGACACCGGGGACTCCGCCCAGCAACACACCGGATCCTCCCTGCAGCCGCTCCAAATAGCCGGCGCCGACCTGCACCGCCAGCCGGCCGGCGATCTCGCTCATGGGCTTCAGCATCGGCAGGCTGCCGTCCTGGCTCTCGGTCGTCTCATAGGCGATGGCCGTGACCTGCGCCTCCATCAACGCCTTCGTCAGGTCCACCGACGCGGCCAGGTGCAGGTACGTAAACAGGAGCTGGCCGGAACGGAACAGGGCATACTCCGACGCCAGGGGCTCCTTGACCTTCACGATCAGCTCCGCCTCTTTGAAGAGCTGCTCCTTCGACCCGGCCAGGCGGGCGCCGGCCTGGTGATACTGTTCGTCGGAGAACCCGCTGCCGTCCCCGGCCGTCGGCTCAACCCAGACCGTATGGCCGGCGGCGCAGAGGGTCCGGACTCCCTCCGGGGTCAGGCTCACCCGAAACTCATGGTCTTTGATTTCTCGCGGCACGCCGATGATCATGTCACTCCTCCCGATCAGCTCGATCGACCGTATGAGAACGGGACATTATACTCCGTATGCGACCCAATCTGGAGCCGTCCCCTCTACCGCCCGAGGCTGGACAGGCCGTGAGCACCTATAGTATGATCCGCCCGTTTTCCGGAGGGCGCACCAGTGGCGGACGGGCAGACGAGTTTCTCGGCGGGGCGATGCGATGCCTGCGGGTCCCAGCAAGGGCCCTTGCAGAAACTCTCCCTGGGCAAGGACTTTTTCGGCCGCGCCTACGACCGCCTGTCCCCTTCTTCCGATCAAAGCCCCAAGTGGTACTGCGATCCCTGCTCGATGCACAAGAACCTGCAACGGGATTTCAGAGACATCCGCGCCGAATTCGACAAGCTGAGCCAGGGACAGCCCTCCGAGCTTTCCGGCACGGAGCCGTTCCAGCGGGCTCAGTTGCGCCTCAGAGAAATCACCGCGATTTTGGCCGGGCACATGCCGGGATCGCGCCTGCTCGATCCGGCCGATGTCCGCGCGTTAGCCGAGCGGGTCCAAGCCCGTGCGGACGCTCCACCGGCCGCCGGACCACGATAGCAACGCCGGCCCGTGTCCACCTTCACACGTCATATTTTCGTTTGCATCAACCAACGGCCGAAGGACGATCCTCGCGGTTGCTGCGCCAATCAGGGATCGGAAAAGCTGCACGCTTTTTTCAAGAAGGAAGTGGACCGCCTCGGCTTGAAGGGAACCGTCCGGGCCAACAAAGCCGGCTGCCTGGACCATTGCGAGTACGGCCCCAGCGTCGTGATCTACCCGGAAGGGGTCTGGTATTGGGTCGGGTCGGAAGCGGACGTGACCGAAATCATGGAACGCTATGTCGTCAAGGGCGAGATTGTCGAACGCCTGTTGATGCCGGATCATCCCGCGCCGAAGAAATCAGAACCTCCGAAATCATAGCGCGATTCGTTCCGGCTGGAGGTCGGCATGGCGGAGGAAAAATGGAAAGCCAATATGGAAAAGGTCGCCTTCATGAAACAGTTCCCGGGGTTGACCGGGTCCTGGGAGATGATTCAAGGCAAGACCGTCGAGGCCGTTTCACCCCTCCCCTCCAAGCCGGGGGCGGCGACGCTGGTCTTCACCGACGGGTCCTTCGTGGTGGCCCCGCCGATCGATGCGCAGCCGCATGAGCTCGGCGAAAGCCTGCGCACCGCGCGCGCCGCGCTGGCACCCAAGCACCGCGACGCCTATCAGGAATACGACCGGCTGGTGAAGAAGGACCGGGACGCGCTGAAGGCGGCCCGGCTGGAGAAGATCGTCGGCGCCATCCAGAACAACCTGGAACAAATTCCCGAACTCAAAGACCGGTTACGCAAGCTCGTCAACGAATGGAAATGAGGATCGCCCGGCCATGAACATGCTGGAGCTGTTCTCCAAAGCGCTGTTTGAAGGAGTCTCGCCCATGATGGTCATCCGCGATCACCTCGTCCGCCATCCCGACCGTTGTACGCACCAAGCCATCTGCATGCCGGTCTGCCCGACCGGCGCCTGGCTCTCCACCCCGCCGTTCAAATTCGATTCTTCCCGCTGCCTGGAAGGCTGCCGCCTCTGCCTGGACGCCTGCCCCTCGCAGGCCATCTACGCGGTCTTCCGCAAAGGCGAGAAGATCCTGATTCCGCAGAAGAAGTAGCAGGAGTCTCGGCCGTGCATCAAGCGGGGACGAGTAACTGAGAAGAAAGTTTGCACCCGTTCTCAGCAGCCCACCTGTTTTCGCAGCCTGCCCCACAGAGCCGTCCCCACAGAGCCGCAGCCGCCCGTGAGCATGGTCAGCGCCATGATCCGGTAGACCTGCCCTTTCGGCATCTTGAGTTTGGCCGTCGCATCCAGCCAATCGGGCAAGGCAGAAATTCGCTGCAAGGTCGCCCCGGCAAAGAGGATCGGCCACATGCAGGCCAGACGGAGCCGGACTTCCCGCCTCGGAATCGCCATCGTATAGAGCCAGCCTTGGTCCAAGTGGCCCAGGGCCAGACGCACGAGCTTGTCCAGAACCGGCTTAGCCTTAGGCAAATTGTCTTTGCCCATCAGGTCGCCCGGCGTCAGCCCTGCTTCCTGGAGCAATGAGGCGGGAATGTAACAACGTCCCCGCTGCAAATCGCGGGGCAGGTCTTTGAGGATATTGGTAAGCTGGAGGCCCTTGCCGAACCGGACCCCCACTGCAGCCATCTGCCTCTCGTCCCAGGCGGCGAGCGCCGGCAGGTGGGCGCACATCATCCCGGTCCAGAACTCACCCACGCAGCCGGCCACATAATAGGTGTAGCGATCCAGGTCCTCGAGTGCCGGAAGTGCCGTCAGCCGGTTCTGGTTGTCGCCAGGAAAGGATTGCAGGTCCATCACCATCCCGTTGGTCAAAGTCCCCATCAGCGTGCGGATGCGGGCCCGGTCGTCGTCCGCGAGGCCCAGATACAGGCGGAAGCAGTCTTCCAGCTGCTCCAACAATTGCCGCTCGGACGAATCGGCCTGATGCGGCGTCACCGCTGCTTGGATCGCCCGCACCTCGCCCCATGAAACTTCATCCGCCTTGAACTGGCTTCTGAACTGCTCCAGAAAGATCAGCCGCTGCTCCCGATCAATGAGGTCCGTATCCGCAATCGTATCGGCCGCCCTGGCAAAGAGGTAGGCCAGCCCGATCTGATCCCGCACGGAACGGGGGAGCACGTTCACGGTGAGAAAAAAAGACCGGGAGACCCGTTTGAGGAGATCGTTCAGCAGCAGATGTCTGGAAACGGCGGTATGGGCGGCGGCAACCACGCTGATCGATTCCTAGCGGACTTCCAGGCGGCCTTCCATGCCCTTCTCCCGATGGCTGGGCAGGAACAGCAACTTCTTGTCGCAATAAAACAGGTAGATGCCTGGCTGCATGGATGTGAAGCGAAACGTCACGGTCTTGCCGGCGCCAACGTCCTGCTCGACGGCCAGTTCTTTGATGATGAAGTTATGCGGCGTAATCGTCGTGACGCTGGCGAGGGTCAGCTCCACCGGCCGGCCCGCCTGGACGACGATGTGGTCGGGACTGTAGGAGTAGCTGTCCAGGGTGATCGTGGTTCGCTGAACCCCGTCCGCGCCAGGCTGCAGGATCACCGGCTCTCCGGCCCAAGCCATGGCAGCGGCATTGACCCAGGCGACAAGCACTATCCAGAGGACCGTTCTGGCCCAAAGAACGTGGGGGGCACAAGGATTGTTCATGGCCTTCTCTAGTAACAGAAGCGGTCAGGGACGTCAACCGATTCGACCCAAGGAATCAGCAACTTGGCCCATCCGACTGCCGAACGAGAGCCTTGACGAATGAGGAAACGGTATTACCTGTCTCATCATCCACGCCACCAGGGATAGGGCCGCAGATGTTTTTTTACCCTGATGCTTGTATAATGAACACCGGTCCAGTTGTTAGGCACCGTGAATATTTGCCTGACAAGGGGCAGTAACTTCTCCCGGCACAGCTGAATCGACAAGCCGGACTCAAGCAAGTTTAGTAGGGAGGAATGACATGAAGTGGTTGAAGGGCATGGTTCTGCTGCTGATCGCCAACGTGTTGATTTTCGTCACGTTGTCGATTTCGTTCCATGTGCTGGTCAATTTTATCCTGCCGGCCTTCGGCATTGATGTCCGCGGGGCAGTCAACCAGCAGGATCTGGTCTGGGCCATGGTCATCGGATTCGGGGGCGCGTTCCTCAGCCTGGCCTTCTCGAAGCAAATGGCCCGGTCCATGCTGGAGTGCTATCAGATCACCCAGCCCAAGTCCCAGGCCGAACACGTGATCTATTCGACGGTGCAGGACATCGCCCAGCGGGTCGGCATCAAAATGCCGGAAGTCTGGGTCTACGAGGGGGAAGACCCGAACGCGTTCGCCACGGGGCCCACGAAGAACAACTCGATGGTGGCCGTGTCCACCGGTTTGCTGAGCAACCTCAACGAGCAGGAAGTGCGGGCGGTCCTGGCCCACGAAATGGGCCATGTCTATAACGGCGACATGTTCACCACGACGGTCCTCGCCGGCCTGATGAACACCTTCGTGTACTTCATCAGCCGCTGGGTCTATCGGAACCTTGCCGAGCGCAACGAGATGCTGGCCTTCGGCGTCTACATCTTTCTGCAGGTGGTCCTGTCCTTCCTGGCCATGATCCCGATCAGCTGGTTTTCGCGCCGGCGGGAGTTCGGGGCCGACGCCTTTTCCGCCAAGGCCTATGGGCGCGACGGGATGATTTCGGCGCTGCGGGCCATCGACCGGTGGGTCAACCGGGCCCAGGTGGAGTACACCACCCAGGACGCCCTGGCCACCATGAAGATTTCCGGCAAGTCCAACGGGTTCATGCACCTGTTCGCCACGCACCCGCCGATCGAAGAACGGATTGCCGCGCTCCAACGATTGTCATAAGCAGGAGGAGGCTCCCATGCACGGCGTTCGCGCATCCACCGGTGTCGTGTGGTTGTTCGCAGGGCTTGTGCTGGGCTGCAGCCCGAGCTATTCGCTGGCGGAGGAACCGCCGGGCGGGAAAGGACCGATCCTGATGGCCGCGCAAACCGGTTCGGTGTACGACTTCACGCTGAACGACATCGACGGCAAACCCCAGTCGCTCGGCCAGTTCAAAGGGAAGGTCCTGTTGCTGGTCAACACCGCCAGCTTTTGCGGGAACACCCCCCAGTACGCGGACATGCAGGAGATGTATGAGCGCTACCAGGCAAAGGGCCTGGAGATTCTGGCCTTTCCCGCCAACAACTTCGGCCAGCAGGAGCCGGGCACCAACCAGGAAATCAAGAGCTTCTGTTACACCAAGTACAGCCTGACCTTTCCGCTGTTCACGAAGATCAGCGTGAAGGGCGGCGACAAGCATCCCCTCTACCGCTATCTCACCGAACAGAGCCCGTTCCCGGGCGAAGTGGAGTGGAATTTCCAGAAGTATCTGGTGGACCGGAAGGGCAACGTCGTGGCCCGCTACCAACACCGCACCAAGCCTCTGGCCGATGAGATCGTGCGGGACGTCGAGCGGGAATTGGCGAAACAATAGCCGTCAGCAGTCAGCCATCAGCTTTTCCTCACAAGCTGATGGCTAGCTTTTTTTGATGAAGCCGATGTGCTCCCGGTACTGCTGGATGGCAGCCGCAAGGGATTTTCCGCCGAGGGGAATATTGGCGTCCAGCGTGTCCTCGATGGCCGGATCGTCGATGACGACATCGTAGCGATCCTGGACGTTGGTCAGGACCATCCCTTTCCCCGCATCGCGCGGCAGAAAGATTTCCTTCCACACTTCCTTTTCGACCAGACACACATCCTTGAACCGCTCATACAGCAGCGCCAGTTTTTCAGGGTCCGTCACTTTCATTTTTCCTCCAGCGGTCGACCATCACCATTTGCCGTCAGCTCTTTGCAGCTCAATGCTCATGCCCGCAGGGCCCCTCTCCGCCCGAGCCATCCCCCATGTCCGACGGAGCCGGAAGGCCCGTGATGTTCAAGGGGGTCGGATCGGGAGACGAGACCCCCACGGCGCCCGACCGGGCGGCAAAGGAAGAGAAGATCCGTGTGATCGGAGCGCCGCACTCCCGACACTCGGTCAAGCTCGCCTCGGTCATGCGTTGCAGATATTCCTTGCGCCGCGCACAAGGCGGCTGACGCAGGCACCGCTCCGCCATGTATTCATACATCGGCATACCGCCTCGCTACGACCGTGCAGGATGAAGATTACTGGGGAGGAGATGCGGACTTGGCAGGCTGATCGCTGATCCGAAAGCGCATCGTCCCGACCTGGTTCACCGCATGAAACGCCTGTTGCCCCTCCGGACTGATGAAGATCTTCACCAGATAGGAGCCCTGCTTCCACCCGTCGACCGGCTGCTTCAATTCCAAAAACCCCTGCTTCTCATGCCAGGGCACAAACAGGGAATCCTTCCCCACCGGCTGATCCGACAACTTGCCCTGGGCATCCTCCAGGAACCACATCGCACCGAATGTCGCCGGGTCCTCCAGCGTGGGCACTTCGAACACGATATAGACAGCCGGGGTGTCCGGAGGAAACACGGACGTCCCCGGTTCGATCGGTTTCAGGCGGGGGTCCTGCGTGTACCAGCCCTTGCGGCCGAACGTGTCCCACTCCACCTCGTAGCCCTTGGCCATGACGATCCAGGTGAACAGCGATTGCGGCACATTGCGCTTCTGGAGGTCCAGGGACGGCATCTTGCTCTCATCCACGGCCGTCTCCGCTTGTTCCTTTGGAGCCAGCAATTCGCGCGCCTCAACCACCCCCTGCGCACCTGCCACGAGGGCGCACAGCAGCGCCCATGCGGGCAGCCGAATCACTCCTCGCCCGATCATAAAAGGCCTCGCAACCCCGATCCCCATCATGAAAATAGCCTACTGCAAGAGGGGGTGCATTGCAACTGACGGCGCCGGCGGCCGGCTCGTCTGTTATAATGGCGCGAGTCGGTTCTTCGCCCCCACAGAGTCGGCCGCGCACCTTCGGATGCGCCCTCCTTCACGGCTCCAGACACAGTGGAAGACCGGATGAGCAAGACGACGGACGACCAGTACGACATACGGGAACAGAGCCGGTGCGCAGGCCTCCGCGACGGAGCCTTTTACGCCGCCGCGCAAGGCGGGGGGGAGAACTATCTCTCCGCCTTCGCCCTGCTCCTCCACGCCACCCCTTTGCAGATCGGGCTGCTGTCGGCCCTTCCCCAGCTGGTGGGCACCTGGGCCCAGTTGATCTCGGTCAAGGTCTTGAACCGACTCCGGCGCCGCAAGACGATCATCCTGGCCGGCGCCGGCAGCCAGACGTTCTTTTGGCTGCCGCTCGTGGCCCTCCCCCTCATGTTTCCGGACTACGGGGCCTGGCTGCTGATCGCTTGCGCCGTAGTCTACTTCGCCTTGGGCCATTTCATCGTGCCGGCCTGGCACAGCCTCATCACGGATTTGATCGAGCCCAACAAACGGGGAGCCTATTTCGCCCGCCGGGCCAAAATCATGGCCGTCACCAACTTCTCGGCCCTCTGCCTGGCCGGGCTGATCCTCCAATCGGCCCAGACCCAGGACGTTCCCTGGCCCTGGGCCGGATTCGCCGTCATTTTCCTCCTGGCCGCCGCCGCCAGGGCCGGCTCCACGTCCGCCCTGGCCCGCATCGACGAAGCCACCGCCCCCGCCACGCGCGAAGCGGAGGTGCACCTGCCGGACTTTTTACGCCACGAGCGCAGCGTGAACTTCAAGCGGTTCCTGCTGTTTTCCGGTCTCATGCACGTCTGTGTCCTGATCGCCGGCCCCTATTTCGTGGTCTACATGATCCGGGATTTGCACTTCACCTACCTGGAGTATGGAACCTGGCTGGCGGCCGGCGTCCTGGGGCAGTTCCTCACGCTCAAACCCTGGGGCCTGATCAGCGATCGGTACGGGAACAAGAAGCTCATGGTGGTGACTGGGCTCGCGGTGCCGGTCCTGCCCATGCTCTACCTGCTCTCCACCAACCTGGCCTTCCTCGTCATCGTGAATTTGTTGGGAGGCATCGTCTGGGCCGGTCTCGCCCTTGGCCTGCAGAACTACGTCTTCGACGCCGTGCGCGCGGAGGACCGGGCGAAAGGCGTCGCAGTCTGGCACACGATCAACGCCATCGGCTGGTTTGTCGGCGCCATGGTGGGGGGCTGGCTGGCAACCGCAACTCCGGCGGAGATTCATTGGGCCGGCGTGAACGTGCAGCTGGCCTCGAATTTGCCGGTGGTCTTTTTTCTCTCCGGCCTCCTCCGGCTGATCGTGTCCCTCACGTTACTGGGCACCTTCGGCGAAGCGCGCGCGGTTGAAGCGATCTCGCACCGGCAACTCCTGACGAAGTTGCCCCTCGTCAAACCGCTCAGCGAGGCCTTCGGCAAACGTGAGCGCGGCGGGGAAGCCTGGCGCCGCGATGAGGCGCCACGCACCACCGCAGAGAATTGGCCTTAGTGCACCATGCCGTGCGGAGGCTGCCCCTTCTCCCCTTCCTCCTGCTTCATCTTCTCGTTGAATTGATCGGCATGGTTCCGAATGTCCTTTTGAGGGACCGGCGGGGGGGCATCCGCACAACCGACGAGCGACAGACTTCCAAGAATCACCGCCGTGGCCATCAGTCCGATCAGACGCTCCGATCTGTCCATGACGCTCCCTCCTTCAATAGCCATGCGCAATGCGATACCCAAGCCCAGCGGGCCTATTATGCAATACCTGCCTCGGACTTGCCAGTGCCACGTCCGCCCCTCACCATCCAGTCCCGAACAGCGGCAACCCCTTGACAAGGGGCCGTGCCCGCGTGTAACGTGAAGCCATCTTGAGGGCCTTCTTGAGCCCGCCGACGGAGGCTCTTGATCTTCCACACCTGCCGCACCCGAACCTTAATTGCACTCTGTGTTCTCGGCCTGCTGTGCGCAACGACCGGCTATACGGCTGATCTCACGACTCCGGAAGGCATCCTGCGGGCGCTGGTGCGGGCGAACGAGAACAAGGACATGGCCACGATTGCCAAGTTCATGGCTCATGACGACGACATCGTGAGTTACACAATCGAAGGGCGCAAATACGTCGGGTGGGCGGACTTCGCCCGCGACATGGAGACCGAGTTCAAGGACGCCACGCGCATCGAGATTCCGATCACCGAACTGAAGGTCTGGACGCGCGGCGAGACCGCCTGGTTTGCGATGGAGCTGGACTACATTCGCTACCTCGGCAGCGGCAAAGAGGAAGTGCGGATGCTTCTCCCCCTGCGCGAGACCGGCATCATGGAGCGGCGCAACGGACAGTGGATGCTGGTGACGTTCCACGAGTCCTTTCGCAGCGAGGTGTCCATCACGCCTGGCGCATCGAGCAGCAACCAGGCGTTTCCGTCTTTGAAGTAAGGAACCGACCGTCTCGTTGACACCCGGCAGCCGGAGCGCAATATAAAACCAGCCCCCACCAGTCCCGGACCCCGTTTGCTGAGGCTGCTCCTCGCCTGCGCGCTGCTTGTGTGGCTGGCACTCCCGTCGGCCGCCCAACCGCCTGCGCCGCCGCCCGATTATCCCCAGTCGCTGGATAAAGACCTGAAGCAGCTCCTGGATGCCAAGGCCCAGGACTCCTCCGATCCCAAGCTGCTCATGCAATTGGCCGGCCTCTACCTCGATATCGGCGAAGAGCTCTACACCGAGAAGCCGCGGAAGCTGGCCGCCTTCGAGGAAGGGGCGCGCCTCGCCAAGCGCGCCATCGAACTGGACGACAAGAACGCGGAGGCGCACTACCTCTACGCAGCCAACCTGGGCAGCGCCGCGGATACGAAGGGCGTCGCCGCCTCGCTTATGGCGCTGGACGACATCAAGGCCCATGCGAAGCGGGCGCTGGAGCTGCAAAAGGATCACGTGGCCGCGCTCCACATGGCCGGCATGATGCTGGAAGAATTGCCCCAGTTCCTGGGCGGCAACCAGGCCGTCGCTCTCGACTACCTCAAAAAAGCCGTATCCCTCGATCCCAGCTATTCCCATGCCCGGCTGGACTTGGCCAAGATGTACGTCAAACGCCGCAACCAGGAATCGGCCAGGCGCGAACTGCAAGCCATCATCGCGATGGACCATCCGAGCGACGCCTATGCCTGGGCCCGCCGGTACCGTCTTGAAGCGGAAAAACTCCTGGCCACGCTGAAGCCGGGAGAGTCGGTCGGAGCCAACGCCAAGTAAGCGGACGGTCTCACACGAGGAGTTCCCAACCCATGAAGCTGGCTACCCTAACACTGATGCTCAGCCTGATGTTGACCGGCGCCGCACTGGCGGACGGCAACCACCAGCACGGCGGGCACGCCCCTACTCTGGAAGAAAAAACCACGGTCACCCTGGAAGGCAACACCCTGACCCTCACCTTCGGGCCGATGGACCTGCCGACCGGCCACGACGGCGACCTGGCCGCCAGCATCCCCAAACATATCTTCCAGGTCGTCAAGGATCGCCACATGGTCGGCTACAAATCGGCCATCTTCACGAAGGACGGAAAGCCCCTGCCGCGCCAGTGGCTCCACCACGTCCTGTTGATGAACCTCGACAAGGACAGCGTGTCCTGTCCCGGCGAGCCGCTGTTCTTCGCCGGAGCCGGCATGGAAATGACCGAAACGAAGTTTCCCGCCGGCTACGGGGTCAGGCTTGAAAAGGATAAGAAGCTGATGGTCGTGGTGGCCTTCTACCACAAGGCTCTGCCCACCAAGGACGTCATGGCCACCTTCACGATCGAGCTGGCCCCCGAGGGTGCACCCGTGCAGGACATGGACGTGTATCAGGTCGGCGTGAACATCGTCTGCTACAGCAAGTTCGACCAACGGGGCCCGAACCAGACCGACGAGGGGATCATCATCAACCCCGGCCTGCAGGTGCAGGCGGCGCCGCTCAAGTTCAACATGGACGGTTGTGTGAAGTTCGCCTATCCCCACGGCCACGACCAGTTACTGCTCATTGCGCTGGACAACAAGACCACCAAGAAGACCCTGCTCCGGACCGTGCCGGACGTCGAACCGGACGGCAACTTCCGGGCCTTCCAGCCCCATCAAGTCTACAAGGACGACCGAGGCTTTTCCGTGAACACCCGCGACGAGTATGAGATGACCATGGTCTACCATCGTCCCTTGCACGACCCGGAGGAGGGGCACGGTATGGGCAACTATCTGCTTTACATGACGCCGGGGATCTGCCCGGGCGATGCGTCGTCCTCGGCGGCGCGCTGAGGGAGATATTCCATGTCGCTGTTTGACCGCCTCTCCGAAGACCTGAAGCAGGCCATGCGCGGCAAGGATCAGCTGCGCATGGACGTGATCCGTATGATCAAGGCCGCGGCGCTGAACAAGGAGATCGAGCTCAAGAAGGACTTGGACGATGCGGACCTGAGCCGCATCATGACCCAGCTCATCAAGCAGCGCAAAGAGTCGGTCGAGCAGTATCAGAAAGCCAAGCGGGACGACCTAGCCGGAAAAGAGCTCAAAGAGATCGCCATCATCGAGGGCTACCTGCCCAAGGCCCTCTCGGCGGACGAGATCGCGCAGGCAGTCTCGGCGGCGATCCAGGAGACCGGCGCGACCTCGCTCAAGGACATGGGCACCGTCATGAAAGCCGTCATGGCCAAACTGGCCGGGCAGACGGTGGATGGCAAGCAGATCAGTGAACTGGTGCGCGCCAAACTCACATAGTTGTTCCCCGACCGTGTCTCTCCACAACTTCTTTTCAGTCCCCACGACACAGCCATGAAGCGGATCTGCGTGTTCTGCGGGTCCAGGGAAGGCACCAAGCCTGTCTATGTGGAGGCAGCCAGGGCCCTGGGCTGCTTGCTGGCCCGCGAAGGGATCAGCCTGGTCTATGGAGGCGGCGGGATCGGGCTGATGAAACTCCTAGCCGATGCGGTCTTGGACGCAGGAGGTCAAGTGACCGGCGTCATTCCCCATGCGCTGACCATCCAGGAGATCGCCCATCCCCGCGTCACCGACCTCCGGATCGTCGGCTCCATGCACGAACGCAAGGCCCTGATGGCGGAACTGTCCGACGCCTTCATCGCTCTGCCAGGCGGATACGGCACATTGGAGGAATTCTGCGAAGTGGTCACCTGGGCGCAACTTGGCTTGCACCAAAAACCTTGCGGGCTCCTGAACGTCGCTGGGTTCTACGATCCCCTACTCGCCCAACTCAACCGGCAGGTGGCCGAAGGATTCCTCAGCCCGACCATGCGCACTCTGGTGATCGAGGCTAAGGAGCCGGAGCAGTTACTCGCCGACCTCAAGGCCTACCGCTCGCCGGTGACGGAACGGTGGATGAAGGAGGGGAGGGGTGAGGGGGGGATGTTCCCTTGACTGAGGCTCTCACGGTTACTCCTCTTCAATGATGATATCCGTAAAATTAAAGGACCCCGCGTGCCCCCATTAGGAATTTAGATAGATCAAGGCCTACATTGAGCATGTCCTGATTTAGGGCACGTATGTCTTCTGCGGAGGCAGGGAGCTCGGTATCAGAATGGCGCGGCGTTGCGGAGGTCAAACGATCGGCTGGCAGAGACCACAAGGCTTGCACCAGTTTATTTCGTCGGCCATTCAATTCACTGGCGCGAACCAAGATAGGCTTAAGTTTTATCATCTGAGATGCGGAGAGTCTCTTTTTGCTAAATGCCTCTATCCTTCCCAGTAACTTGCCCAAGGTCATATCCTGGAGAAGAAGCGATGCATTTTCAGGACTGATAGGCACCATCCAGTACAGAAATTGGTCCGCCACAGCCTGCAAGTATGAATAGCGGATCGTGAGTTGTCCGAGAGCCTTCAGCAAGTCATCATTCGGCGTCCAGTTCGGCAGCAGAAAACGCGCGTCATGGGGATTGATCGCCTTTTCGCTGTCACTCATGACTCGCAGCCTCCTAGCTCCCTTGTTGCTCATAACAAAAAGGGCCAGCCTCTTGCGAGACTGGCCCTTCAATCTAAGCTACTATTCCCACGCTCACCCTTTAGGCGACTATGACAACTCCTTACGCGTCAAAAAAGAATTTGATTACTAGTGGCTAAAAACCACTCCGCCCGCATTTGATCGAAGCGGGCGGTTCACACAAAGAAAAGAACCCCAGGATTACTGGAGGGGTTCTACGCCGCGCAAATCAATAGCGCGTCGGTACTCGCAAGCGAGGGATGGTGGAGGGCAGGGGATTTGAACCCCCGACCCCGACGTTGCGAACGTCGTGCTCTCCCAACTGAGCTAGCCCCCCACCCGATTACCGGCCATTATACACGAGTCGCATCGGTCTCTCCACGGGAACTTGCGGGCTAAGATGGACTGACCAAGGCTTCAGCCCCCTTGGCTCCGCCCCCCCGTAACCAGCACCCGCCTTCCATCTACTTTCAGCTTCCCTTCCGCATAGAGCTGGATGGCCTTCGGATAGAGCTTGTGTTCCTGCACCAGGATACGGGCCGCCAGAGCCTCCGGCGTATCTCCTTCGAGGATCGGCACGGCGGCCTGGATGATGATCGGCCCCTCGTCCACCCCCTCCGTGACGAAGTGCACGGTACAGCCGGCGATCTTCACGCCCCAGTCCAGCGCCTTCTTCTGGACCTCCAGGCCGGGGAACGAAGGCAGGAGCGAGGGATGGATGTTCATCATCCGGTTGGCGTAGGCGTCGATCAGAACCGACGTGACGATCTTCATATAGCCGGCCAGGATGACCAGTTCGACCCTGTGTTTTCCCAGCACTTCCAAAATGGCCCGGTCATAGGCCTCGCGCGCGTCCGGACGGTCCTTGAAGGGCTTGGGGTCGAGGAAGTAGGTTTCGATCTTGTGCTTGCGGGCCCGGTCCAGGGCGACTGCATCCTGTTTATTGGACAGGACGAGGGCGATCTCGGCCTGGAGCATCCCCGCCTCGATCGCGTCGATGATGGCCTGGAGGTTGGAGCCCCGCCCGGAGGCGAGGACGCCGAGCCGCAGCTTAGACATAGGCGACGCTCTTCTCCCCTGCCGGTCCCGCCACGATCTCGCCGATCCTATAGCCCCGATCCCCCAACTCGCCCGCGCGGCGGATCACTTTGTCCGCCTGCTCGGCCGGCACGACCAGCACCAGCCCGATGCCCATGTTGAACACCCGGTACATTTCTTCCTGCTCCACCTTGCCCAGCTTGGCGAGCATCGCACACAAGGGAGGCACGGGCCAGGCGCCGCGCTTCAACTGTGCCACGCAGCCGTCTGGCAGCACGCGCGGCAAATTTTCGGTCAATCCGCCCCCGGTGATATGGGCGATGCCTTTGATGTGACACTCGGCGGCCAGGGTCAGGATCTGCTTGGCGTAGATCCTGGTCGGCGCCAGCAAGGCTTCTCCCAATGTCCGGTCCAAATCGGCCGGCTTGCTCGTGAGGGACAGCTTGCCCTCTTCCAGCAACACCCGCCGCGCCAGCGAATAGCCGTTGCTGTGCAGGCCGGTCGAGGCCAGACCGATCACCGCATCGCCCGGCTTAATAGCACGTCCGTCGATGATTTTCGGCCGATCCACCACGCCGACAGCAAAGCCGGCCAGGTCATATTCCCCTTCCGGATAGAACGACGGCATCTCGGCCGTCTCCCCGCCGATCAAGGCGCAGCCTGCCTGGCGGCACCCCTCGGCCACGCCCTTCACGACCGCTTCGGCCTTGGCGACGGCCAGTTTCCCCGTCGCAAAGTAGTCCAGGAAGAACAGAGGTTCGGCGCCGCTGACCGCCACGTCGTTGACGCACATGGCGACCAGGTCGATGCCCACCGTGTCGTGCTTGTCCATGAGGAAGGCGATCTTGAGCTTGGTCCCCACTCCGTCCGTGCCAGACACCAGCACTGGCTCTTTGTATTTCTCGGCCTGGAAACGGAACAGGCCGCCGAACCCGCCCAGGTCCGTCATCACTTCCGGCCGGAACGTCGTGCGGACGAGCGGCGTGATCCGGCGGACGAGCTCGTCCCCCGCTTCGATATCCACGCCCGCTTGTCGGTAGGTCGTCATGCCGCCAAAATTTTGAATTGTGAATTGTGAATTTTCAATTGCAAACTCGGAGCCGAATCATACCGGAGGCGGGCATGGGGGTCAACGAGCGAGTTCGACGAGGGTTTCAATGTGGGCGGTCTGCGGAAACATATCGAAAGCCTGCAATCGCGCCACCTTGTATCCACCACCGGCCAGGCGCCCCAGATCGCGCGCCAGCGTCGCCGGATCGCAGGACAGGTAAAGCAGCCGCCCCGTCCCGACCCGCAGCAACTGCTGAACGCAGTCCGAGCTCAAGCCGGTGCGGGGCGGGTCCATGAGGATCAGGTCGTACTCGCCCGATTGCACCTCCGTCAGCATCGCCTCGGCCGTGAGCGGCCGGAACCGGCAGCGGCCGATGTGGTTCACCTTCGCTGCGTGGCGGCAATCGCCCAGCGCGGCTTCATTCGCCTCCACTTCGGTGACCAGCGCGCCGGCGCGGGCCAGGGGCAACCCCAGCATGCCGATGCCGGCATACAATTCCAGCACCCGCACCCCCTCCAACGGTCCCACCCACCGGGCGATCGTCTTCGACAACACCTCGGCCAGACGCCAGTTGGTCTGCATGAACGACCGGTCGCTGATTCTGAAGGTCACCTCGTCCAGCCGGTCTTCGATCCAGTCCTGACCCTGGACCCAGCGCTTGCCGTTCTGGGCCACAAGCACCTGCCCCACGAGCTTCGGCATGTCCTGAAACAGGCCGAAAACCGTCTGCGCTTCATCCGGCTTGGCCGGACCCGTGTGGTGGATCAACAGCAGCGACCCGGATGAGAGCGAGTACCGGATCTCAACCGATTCCAGATGCAGCGACAGACGCACCCCCTTGGTCAGCCGCTCATCGATCAGGGCCGCGGCCTTCCTCATCGGCTCGGAGGCCAGCAAACACACGGCGGCGGGAACCGGCTCGTGTGATCCCTCCCGATGAAACCCCAACGCCAGGCCGTTTCCTTGCCCTTGTTCTTTTTCTTGCCCTTTCTCTTGCCCTGGTCCCTTCTCCTGCGCCTTCTTCTGCTCCTTCACCGGGCGAAAAACCATAAACCGAACCGTGCTGCGATAGCCATAGGGGTCCGGAGAGGGAATCACCGGAGGCAGGTCATCCACCGTGATCTTGCCCACGCGGGCCAGCGTCTCCTGCAGGATCGCCCGTTTCTGGACAAGCTGTGCCTCGTAACCGAGGTGTTGCAACTGACAGCCTCCGCACTGCTCGTACACGGTGCAAGGCGCCGCCACCCGATCCGGCGAGGCCACCAGCACCTTTCCGACCCTCGCCTCCTGAACGGCCTTGTGCTTGCCCCCCTCTACCAGCGACACAGTCTCGCCCGGGATCGCCCCGCGCACGAGCACGACCTTCCCATCCTGGCGCACGAGACCACGCCCCCCCTGGACGAGTTTTTCAATGGTGACGCTCCGGACAGTCTCAGCCATGGTTCATAATCCTTGAAAAACGGTTGTTCGTTGCATGGTGCCTGAAATGACGGACGAAATATGGCCCACGGCAAGAGAAGAGGGTCGGAACCTCTTGCAGACCACCAGCCTAGTGTTCCGGCCGCAATTCGATGTTCAGCAGCTTGATCTTCCGATGCAGGTGGCTGCGCTCGATCTTGAGCTCGTCGGCCGTGCGGGAAACGTTCCACCCGTGCTCGCGGAGTTTGCGGGCGATATAGTCCCGCTCGAAGGCGTTGCGGGCGTCCTTGAGCGAGTCGTAGGACTGGCCGGCGAGCGCGATCGAGCCGGCCGCGGCGCCAGATGCCGGCTTGGCCTGCAGGACTCCTTCGATGTCCGAAGCCTCGATCACCGGCCCCGGCACCATGATCAGCAGCCGCTCGATCAGATTGCGCAGCTCGCGGATGTTCCCCGGCCACTCATAGGCCTGCAACACGGCCAGCGCCCCTTCCTGCACTTCTTTGAGCTTCAGCCCCTGCTCCTCCGCCGCCATGTGCAGAAAATGTGTGACCAGCAGCGGAATGTCCTCCCGCCGCTCGCGCAGCGGGGGCACCTCGATCGGCAGCACGTTCAGCCGGTAGAACAGGTCCTCGCGGAAGGTGCCTTTTTCGATCTCCTTCGCCAGGTTCTTGTTCGACGCGGCGACCACCCGCACATCCACCTTGATCAGCTTGTTGCCGCCGACGCGCGTGAACTGCTGTTCCTGCAACACCCGCAAGACTTTGGCCTGGGTGCTCAGGCTCATGTCCCCGATCTCGTCCAGGAACAACGTGCCCCCGTCCGCCTGCTCGAACTGCCCCCGCTTCTGCGTCGTGGCCCCGGTGAACGAACCCCGCTCATGGCCGAGCAACTCGCTCTCGATCAGGGTTTCTGGAATCGCCGCGCAGTTGACGGCCACGAAGGGCTTGTCCCGGCGCGGGCTGGCCATATGAATCGCCCTGGCCACCAGCTCCTTGCCGGTGCCGTTCTCTCCGGCGAGCAGGACCCGGCCGGTGGTCGGGCCGGCTGTCTCGATGAGCTGCCGCAGCTTCTGCATGGCCGGGGACGTCCCCACCAGCTCGAACCGCCGCGCGACCGTCGTCCGCAGCTTGAGGTTTTCTTCTTCCAAACGGCGCTGATCCAGCGCGTGCCGGACCCGCAGCATGATGTTGTCCAGCGAGAGGGGCTTCTCGATGTAGTCGTAGGCCCCCAGCTTGATGGCTTTGACCGCCGTCTCGATGGACCCGTGGCCCGACATCATCATGACCTGGAATTTCGGGGCCTGCTCCTTGATCTTCTTCAAGGTCTCCAACCCGTCCATCTCGGGCATCCAGATGTCCAGCATCACGAGATCGGGCGGCTCGGCGGCGATCATCTTGAGCGCCTCGGCGCCGCTCTTGGCGACCGACACCTGATAGCCTTCGTCCTCAAGAATCCGACTGACGCTGCTGAGGATGCCCGGTTCGTCGTCCACGATCAGAATCGATTCAGCCATTCTTCTCCCCGTCCAATAAAGCTATCAGCCCTCAGCTTTCAGCATTCAGCGCAGACTTGTCGCTGAAGGCTGATCGCTGAAGGTTTGCTTCACACCGGCAATTCGATCGTAAACACGGCGCCCTTCGGCTGGTTGTTGGCCGCGCGGATCTGCCCGTCGTGGTCCGTGATGATGCGGTGCACGATCGCCAGCCCCAGTCCAGTGCCCGTCCGCTTCCGCGAGAAGTAGGGCACGAAGAGCTTCTCCTGATCCTCCGGGTTGATGCCCGCCCCTTCGTCCGCCACGCTCACCACCGCCCGGTGCCGCTTGGCTTCGTAGCGGGTGGCGACCCAGAGCCGTCCCTTGTGGTTCATCGCCTGCACGGCATTGTCCAGGAGATTCACGAACACCCGCTTCATCTGCTCCCGGTCCAGGTTCATCGGGGGCAGCGTGTCGTCCAGCTCCACCGTCCACTCGATCTCCCGGTGCGCGCCGCGGTAGAGGGCCACCACGTCCCGGATGATGTCGTGCAGCGACTCCTTGGCCATGCGGGGCGCCGGCATCCGCGCGAACTTCGAAAACTCGTCCACCATCTGCTTGAGGCTGTTCACTTCGTTCACGATCACCGCCGTGGACTCGTCGAAGATCGCCTCGAAGTCCGGCGACTTCTCGAAAAACTTCTTGCGCAACCGCTGGGCCGAGAGCTGAATGGGCGTGAGCGGGTTCTTGATCTCGTGCGCAATCCGCTGCGCCACCTCCTGCCAGGCGGCGGTCTTCTGCGCCTTGATCAGCTCGGTCAAGTCTTCGAACACGAACACGAACCCCAGGTCCTTCCCCGCCTCGTCGCGCATCCGGGAGCAGTTCAGGCCGATGGTGAGAAACTTGCCCTGCACGTCCAGCGGCCCTTCCTGCGAGAGGCTGTCGCGGCGCTCCGCCAGCATCCGGTCGTAGGCGCTTTGAAACAGCTCCACGCCCAGTTCCTTGAAGGCCTCGTTGACCGGCCGGCCGCGCATCTGGTTGCCCAGCACGCCGAGGATGCGCTCCGCCGAGGGATTGAAGGTCGTGATCGCGCCGCTCCTGTCGATGGACAGCACGCCGGAGGCGATGGTGTCCACCACGGCCTGCGTGTAGGCGCGCCGGCGGTCCAGCTCCACGTTGGACTGCCGCAGCGATACGTTCGCCTCCTCCAGTTTCGACTTGCTCCCCTTCAGATCGGCCGTCATCCGGTTGAAGGAGTCCACCAGCGTGCCGATCTCGTCGGTCGCCTTCACGTCCAGCCGGACGTTGAGGTCGCCGTGGGCCACCGCCTCGGTGGCCTCGGCCAGCCGCTGGATCGGCACCGTAATGCCGCGCGCCACGTAAAACCCGAACCAGGTGGCACCGAACAGGATCATGACCGTCACCACGGCCACGAACAGGTAGGCCCCGACCTTGATCGGATTGCGCAGCGCCTTCACCTGCCGGTATTCCGTGTACTGGCGCGAGATGCCCTCCATCTTGGCCAGCAGGGACTCCGGCACGTAGGCGTCCACCACGACGACCCCGTCCACCTCGCCCTCGCGGGCATTGGAGGCGATCGGAACTGCCGCGCGGATCAGCCGGCCGGTTTGCGCCTCCTGGACCGACGTCAGCTCCCGTTTCTCTTTCAACACCTGCAGCACCAGTTGCCCGATCGGCAGATCCAGCACGGAAGCGGGCACCGCCCGATCCGTCGTCTTGGTCAGCGGCTCCATCTTCGCCGAATAGACCTCCACCCCGGCCAGATTGTGTTCGGCCCGCTTCCGATCCATCGTGGCGATCAGCAATTCCCGCTGCTCGGGGATCAGCATGTCCTCGCGAAAAATCTCGCGGCTGATGGCGCGGGCGCTGTCCACCGCCAGGACCGTATGGCCCTCATGATACATGCGCGCCACGTCGTAGGAATCCGCCAGCACCTGTTCGATCTGCTCGTTGAACCAGACATCCACCGCCTTGTTGACGAGCCCGCTGGCCACGACCGCGAGCAGCGTCGTCGGGATCAAGGCGAATCCGATGAACGCCGCCACGAGCTTCGCCCGGAATCCGGAGCCGACCAGGCGATGCCGCCGCTCGAAATAGGCCTTGATCAGGTTCCGGGACAGGAGCAGCGTCAGGACGACCAGCCCGATCAGGTCCAGGTTTACCAGCAGGAGGACGAAGGCATAACTCGGACTGGGCAGCAGCGAATCGGCATCGGAGGGCCCGGGCACCGCGTACTGGGAGACATCCTGGGCGTAGTAGAAGGTCAGCGCCAAACAGGGCAGGAGCAGCAGCAGCACGATCCAGACCGGGCGCGAGTAAAATCGGCGGCGCTCGCCTTCCGCGGCCGCTTCTTCGACGGGCCCTGGCTTGATCGGATCGGACATCAGCCCGCGTGGCCTCCTGCCGCGCCACCGCCGGGACGGGACCCGGTGGAAACCGGGCCGACGGCCGCGCCGTGGAACGGCTCCCCCAACACGGAGGCGAAGGCTTCTTCGAAGCTCGGCGCCTCCGCCAAGACGCGGAGGAGACGGCGGATTTTTTCCAGGCCGTGCTTCTTGATCAACGCGCGCACCGTCTGCGCGCTCTCGGCATAGGCCTGGGCGGCGGCGCGCGGCGACTCGCCCTGGAAATGGTTCTGCGTTTGCCGCAGCTCCGTCTCGTCCGCCAAGCGCGACGGCAGCGGGGCGGAGCCGGACGGATCTTCGCAGTAGAGCGCCAACCCCTCCTGCAACCAGATCGGCGCCTGGCCCGCGCTGAGCCGATGCACGACCGCATGCGCATACTCGTGCGCCAGCAGCGACTGCCAGGCCTGCGGCTGATCGACCAGGCTTTCGACGGGCAGGTGCAGACGGCCGTCGAAGAAGCCGCCGGCCCACCGGGGGCTTCCCGTCACGGATCGGAACTGCTCGCGCGGATAGAGGATGACGACAAAAGAGTCCTGCGGCATATAGTCGAAGAGGCGTCCCACCTGCTCGGCCGTCCGGTCCAATTGCTGGGCCACCTGCAACGCAGTGGCCCGGTTCTGAATTCCCTGGTAGGCCACGACGAAGTGCTGGTTGAACAGACGGCTCAGGGTGCCTTCGAACTGGGCCGCGCGCCGCAACCCTGGGAGGCGCTCCTTCACTTCGAGGTCGGCAGGGTCCTGCAACAGGGCGAATTCGAAATGCGTCAGCGCGCCCCGGACGTCCCCCTGCCGTTCCAAAATGTCGCCCAACAGCTTGTGGGCTTGCCCGACATGCGGATCGAGCACCAGGGCATGTTCGAGCGCCGGCAGGGCCTGGCCGTCCCGTCGCGCCCGATGCCAGCTGAGCCCCAGGCCGACCCAGTAGACGGCTTCATGGGGCGACACCTCCACCGCCGCTGTAAAGGCCTGTTGCGCGCCCCGGGCATCGCCCCGGTCGAGCAGCGCCCATCCGCCGGCGGCCCAGGCCAGGGCCGCCCATCGCGGGGCGGCCGCGCCCTCCCATGGAGCGGAGGGATCGGACGTGCCGGCGACCGTCGGCTGATCCTGGGCCAGGGCGGGCACGTCGCGCCCATCTCCTTGCCCTTGTCCTTGCAGCCCGGCTCCCCACGCCACACCGCACCAGAGGCCGGCCAGCAGCGGGACCGCCGGCGAACGGAGCAGCGTCTGTAGATGGAGTGTCATCGCGGCTTGCTCGATCCAGCCTTGAGGAGACCAGGGCCAGGTCACGCCGGACTTGGCCAAGCTTGCAAACGCAACGGACACGGAGGCTGGATGAGGGAAGAAGGACAGCGGCTGGCAACGCCCCCGATCAAGGCGCTTTGGCGGCTGGTTTGCCCGACGCCAGGTCCACGTACTTTATCCGCAGGGCGTACAGCAGATCATCCAGCACCGCCTGCTCCTCCGTGGTCAGATTGCCTTTCGTCTTACTCTCCAGCACCGACAGGATATCGATGATTTCCTTGGCTTGTCCGAGATTCACGGGCACCTGGGGCTGCCGGGGGTCCAATCGTTCCCCCATCAGCATCAACGCCGAGGTGCCGAGCGAAAATACGAAGGACGAAAACGTCACCGGCAGGTCCGACTCGTGAGACGCAGCCGGTTCGCCTTGTGAAGCCGCCGGCGCGTCCCGTTTCAGCGCCTCGGCCTGCGGCGTCCCCGACGAAGCGGAGCCCTGGTCATCCGAACGGCCGCGCCGATCGCGAACGACGAATCCTTCTGCTTCATCTGCGCTCATGTTCAGCTCTAAACTCCCACGTCTACGAGGAGTTACGGTATCATATTTTCAAGACCCCGCGCAACCGACCGGCCGGCGAGAAGCTCGTTGAAGCAGGTTTCAAAACAGGTATAATGCGGGCGGTTTGAGGAGAGCGGCATGTCGGAGTCATTCGATCGGCTGGTCCAGTTGATGGCCAAACTGCGCGCGCCGGACGGCTGTCCCTGGGACCGCAAGCAAACGCACGAATCGTTGAAGCCCTACCTGATCGAAGAAGCCTACGAAGTCCTCGAAACCATCGATCAGCAGGACCCACGCAAGCTCCGGGAAGAACTGGGCGACCTGTTTCTCCAGGTATTGTTTCACGCCCAGATCGGCGCGGAAGCGGGCACGTTCACGATCACCGAGGTGCTGGAACAACTGGCCGACAAGCTGGTCCGCCGCCACCCGCATGTGTTCGCCAAGCAGGAGCAACCAGGCGACAGCCTCTCTCCCGATCAGGTCTATTCGAATTGGGAACAGATCAAGCGGGATGAACGGGCGCGGGCCGGCCAGGCCGAGTCCGCCCTCCACGGAGTCCCCAAGACCCTGCCGGCGCTTCTGCGGGCCTTTCAGGTGCAGGCGCGCGCCTCGCGCGTGGGTTTCGACTGGCCCCATACCCGGGAAGGGGCCGAGCGCGTCATGGAAAAAATCGAAGAAGAAGTCCGTGAATTGCGCGAAGCGGTGGCGGACGACACTGCCGACAAGGCGGGCCGGATCGAGTCGGAGTTCGGAGATCTGTTCTTCGCGCTGGTCAACCTGGCGCGGTTCGTCAAGGTCAACCCGGAAGAAGCCCTGCGCGGCTCCACCAACCGGTTCGTGGCCCGCTTCCAGCTCATGGAGGCCGCCGCCGCACGAGCCGGGCGTCCCCTCGACAGCATGACGCTGGACGAACTGGACCTGCTCTGGAACGACGCCAAGCGGGTGCTGGCTTCGTCCTCCACCGACGCCGAAGCAAGCCGGTAGCCGGACGTGCGCGCAGGAACACTCGCATGAACCACGAACAGGACCGGACAGCCGGCCCATCGAGCCACGAAGCGGCGCCCCCTGAGCCGGGCCCCTATGAGGAAGGCAAGCGGGCCGGCGCCCATCCCCTCGTCGTCGTCCTCGGGATCATCTTCGGCCTCTGGCTGCTCATGTGGCTCTACATTCCCAGTTCCAAACAAAAGCCGGTGGTCGCACCCGAGCCGACTCCGGCTTCCGTCATGGAGGAACCGGACGCAGCGCCGGTCATGTTCAAAGTCAAAACCGCCATCCCCGAGATCAACGCCGTAGGCATCGTCGTCCCGCCGCAGGCCACGGAGAGCCAGATCGTCGGCCTCGTGAAGCGGCTGCGCGACGCCCGGCTGGCCAACCAGCTGTCCGCCATGCTGCCCGCCACGACACCGGGCCACAAGCTGGGCGACCATGCGATCGCGGACATTTATATTTTTTCCGACGCGCAATATGCCAAGCCCGCGGCGATCGGCGTGCTGGCGCGCGGCGCCCACGCGCCCGGCGAGCTCTACCCGCAAGCGGTCCCGTTCGAGACCGCGATGGAAGCCGTGCGCGGCCATTACCGCATCGATTTGAACGATACCGGCCACCCCGATCAAGCCTCGCTGGGCTTCGCCGACGAGTCCGGTGTCCACTCGAAAACCTTCCGCCAACTCTTCTAAATCGCCGCGCCGCAAGCCTGGCTTGTGCACAAGCTATACTCAGGGCAAGACTTACCATTGGGAGAAACTACGTGGCCCACAATATCTAGTGGGGCCGCGCCCAACCACCACAATGCCTAAAAGTTGAGCACTCTGTTCCACCTGCTTCCAGACCGCATATTCTTCCGGCCCGGGACCATTTGCCCCCAGCCTTATCCACAGATTCTGGGGATACAAAAAACAATAAAAATTTGTGGACTTTTTGAAGGGTTCGGCGATGAGGGACCGGAGTAGGCCGTTTAGATGCCGACCGCTTGCTGGACTTCCTGCCGTAGGGCCGCCTTATTCTCCTGCATCCATGCCTCCAACCGAGGGAACAGATGCGCGAAGGGTCCGGTGAACGGATCGATTTTCACGTCCAGCCGCTGCGAGAACCATCCTTCTTCGTTGGCGATCTGCAGTTTGCGGTCCGCGATGCGTTTCGTCAACAATTGATTCATCCGGAGCTGCTGACCCGGACTGCCGCCGGACAGACCCAGCACCTCCGTCTTCAGATAGTCGAGTTCCTCCGCCAGCGAGACCTTCACGCGGACGGCATGGGCCGTCGGCCAGTTGGACCGCTGGATGGAATAGTCGTACGAGAGGGCCGGCTCGTGCGGTTCACGATACGGCCCCAACACGTTGAGGATCGAAAAGGGGTCGGCCATGCTCAGGTCTTCCGTTCAATCTGGATCAGGGTCAGCGCGCCCTCCCCTTCGGTCGGCCCGCTCCATCCCTGCAATCCATCCCGGATGTGATAGAGGCTCGCATAGCCTTTCCGGCTGAGAAAGTCGCAGGCCAGGCGGCTTCGCTCGCCGGTCGCGCAGTAGACGAAGACGTTCCCGGCGCTCTCGGGGATCTCCGTCTCATACCGCTGCTCCAACTCCTCGAGCGGCACCAGCTTCGCGCCGGCAATCCGTTTGACGGCATACTCGCGCGGGCTGCGCACATCCACCAGGACCGCCAGCTCCGGCGCCGCATCGCGGAGCCGCTGCGCCTCGAGCGCGGACAGCGTCGCATACAGCCGTCCGCTGAAGATCAGCTCTCTCGGAACCGGCCGGCCGCCGGCCACCGTGGCCAGGTGCACGCGCAGAGGCTCGACCGTACGTTTCAGGTCTTCGCCGAGCTGCTGCAGCTTGGCGCCGACCTCGCGCTGCTCCCGCTTAAGCCGGTCGAGTTCCTGCGCCAGCCCGACGGCTCGGCGAATCGCCACCATCGCCGCGACCAGGGCGACGCCCGCCGTTCCCCACAGCCATCCCTCCACCCGCACCTCCTCCGCAGGGGGCCGTTCGCCCCGTCGGCATGCACCGTACTATAAATTTGCCGTGGACGCTTGGCAAGACCCGACAATGCGGGCTAAGCGCGGCGCTCGGTAAGATACCGAACGATGTGCGCCGCCGTATCGGACCCATCCTTGATGCAATCGGGAATGCCGACGCCCCGGTAGGCGGCGCCGGTGAGATAGAGTCCCTTATAGGGATTCAAGGCCACCTGGAGCGCCTCCAACCGGCTCGGATGGCCGATCGTATACTGAGGCATCCCCCGCTCCCAGCGGGACACCTCCGCATAGGCCGGCTCGGCGGTCACGCCCGCCAGCGCGCGCAACTCCTCCTTCACCCGGCGCAAGAGCGCCTCGTCGTCCAGCGCCAGGCTGCGCTCCCGCCCCACGCCGCCCAGATAACAGCGGATCAGCGTCTGCGAAGGCGGCGCCCGGTGCGGCCATTTCAGAGAGGTCCAGGTGGCGGCGATCAAGTCCCGTTGTTCCACGCGCGGCACGACGAACCCGAAGCCCCGCACCTGCGGCCCCAGGTCCTTGGCGGCGTAGGCCAACGACGCGGTGGCCGTCGTCGCATAGGGGATCGCCTCCAGCTTCTCCGCCGCCGGCCGGCTGTGCGGGCGGAGGAGCGGCGCCGTCACATAGGCCGGAACCGCCAGCACGACGACATCGGCGGTCACCACGCCTCCGTCCTCCAGCATCAGATCGTAGGTCCAGACTTTGGAGCGAACGGAGGGCGCCCGCAGAGCCGTGACGCGCCGCCCCAGCTGCAACCCGGCTCCGTCTTTCTCGACACGCGCCGCCAGCGTGCGCGTCAACTCGTCCATGCCGTCCTTCAACGTCACGAACATCGTCCGTCGAGGCCCGGCGCTGGGTGCTGCCTGGCCGGAGAACGCGGCTTTCCGGCGACTCGCCAGCATGCCGCGGATCAGACTGCCGTGTTTCCGCTCCAACTCAATGAAACGCGGGAAGGTCGCGCGCACACTCATCTGCTCCGCGTCCCCCGCATAGATGCCGGCCATGAGCGGCTCGATCAACCGGTCGAAGGCCTCCGCGCCGAACCGGCGGCGGAAAAAAGACGCCAACGATTCGTCGCCTTTCACGTGCTGCTTCGGCAGCACCAGGTCGGCGCCCATCCGCATGATGCCGGGCAGAGAGAGGAGCCCGCTGCGCAGGAACGGGCCGAGCTTGGAAGGTACGAAGAGGACCAGCCCTTCAGGCAGCTCGCGCAACTTGCCGCGCGAGTAGACGAACGCCCCTTTCTCGGACGGGTTGGTATTGACGATCCGGTCGGACAGCCCCAGCTTCGCGCAGAGCTCGAGGCCGGCCGGTTTCTGGGACAGGAACGAATCGGGCCCCCGTTCGATCACGAGGTCGCCGACCCGATGGGTGGCGATCTTGCCGCCCCACGAGGCAGCGGCTTCGATCACGGTCAGGGAGAGGGGAAACTCGGCCTGGGCCGCCTGCTCCTGCAAGGCGAAGGCGGTCGCCAAACCAGCGATCCCGCCACCGACGATGGCCACATGTCGAGGAGCGCCGCTCACTGCGTCACGATCGTCCGACTGGGCTGGCCAGAGGCGCCTCCAGGATCGAGGCCAGGGTGTCGATCAACGGCTGGGTCGCGTTCAGCATGGGAATCCGTTCGAGGCTCATGCCCTTAGACGAAGCCAGATGCTTGAACTCGATGTCCACATCGTAGAGGACTTCGAGATGGTCCGACAGAAATCCGATCGGCGCAATGAGCACCTGCCGGTGCCCTTCCTGGTGCAAGTCCTCCAGCGTCGCCTCCACGGTCGGGCCCAACCATTTCTCGCTGGACCGGCCCTGGCTTTGAAACGCGAACCGCGACGTGACCGGGCCCAACCGTTGACACACAGCCTCTACTGTCCCCCGAACCTCGTCGGGATAGGGATCATTCATGGCCAGAATCCGCTCCGGCAGGCTGTGGGCCGTAAAGACAATGGGCACTCGTCCGCGGATCTCCGCCGGAAACTTCAAAAGCCCCGCCGACACGTTGTCGGCCAGGGCCTTGATCAAACCCGGATGCCGATGCCAACTCTGCACGAAGGTGACGGGAAACTCGCCGCCCAGCTCGGCCCTGGCCTCCTCGACCTTTTTCCCGTAGGCGCCGACGCTGAGCGAAGAATATTGCGGCGCCATGCAGAGGCAGATCAGCCGTTCCGGCCGGTCGTCCACCAACTCCGCGTAGACGTCCTTGATGTACGGATGCCAGTGGCGGAATCCGACATAACAACGGACCCGCTCGCCGCCCGGCCCGTTGAGCCGCTGCTCCAGCTTGCGCGCCACCTCGCGCGTGATGCCCGGCGCGGGCGACTTTCCGCCGGTGAGCCGGTACCGTTCGCGGATCTCTTCGACCAATTCTTTCGGCGTCGGCCGCCCCCCCCGCACGTCCAGGAGATAGGGCTCGACATCCTCCAGCTTGTCCGGCCCTCCCAGGGCCATCAACAACACGGCGATTGGTCTTTGCGATCCCGGCATGGATGTATCGCGAATGATGAATCGTGAACGGTGAATAGGCGGCTAGCGATTACGAATCACAGTTGACCATTACCGTTGACTGAGCTTGTGGACCATCTCGGCGGTGACCGCAACGCTGTCGATCGGCGTGTTCGGCAGAATCCCGTGGCCCAGGTTGAAGATGTGTCCGGGCCGGCCGGCCGCGCGCCGCAGGATATCCTCCACCCGCCGCTCGATCTCGTGCACGGACGCGAACAGGACCACCGGATCCAGGTTCCCCTGGACGGCCACATCATGGCCCACGGTCTGCCACGCGTCATCCAGGTGCACACGCCAATCCAGACCGATGACGTCGCCGCCGGCCTGGCGCATGAGCCTGAGCAACGAACCGGTGCCCGTGCCGAAGTGGATTAATGGCACCTGTTCGCGTTTGAGCCCGTCGAAAATCAGTTGCACGTGCGGCAGGACATATTCGGCATAGTCCCCCGGCGACAGGCACCCCACCCAGCTGTCGAACAGTTGCACCGCCTCGGCGCCGGCACGGATCTGACGCCGCAGGTATCCGGTCACGACCCGCGCCAACTTGTCCATCAACCGGTGCCAGACTTCCGGCTCTCGGTACATGAGCTGCTTGGTCAGAATATAGTTCCGCGACCCGCCGCCTTCGATCGCGTAGCTGGCCAGGGTGAAGGGCGCGCCAGCGAATCCGATCAGCGGCACCTTGCCCGTCAGCGCGCGCCGCGCCTGCCGGATCGCCTCCTCGACGTAGGCCAGTTCGTCACCGTCCACCGGCCGTAGTTGATCCACCGAGGCCCGGTCCCGGACGGGATTATGAATGATCGGCCCCTCGCCCTCGGCAAACTCCAGCCGAAGCCCCATCGCCTCCAACGGCAACAGGATATCGGCGAAAATGATTGCGGCGTCGAGCGGGAATCGGTCGATCGGTTGAAGCGTGACCTGGGCGGCAAGCTCGGGCGTCTTGCACACCTCCAGAATGGAGTGCTTGGCGCGGATCGCCTGATATTCCTGCATGTAGCGTCCGGCCTGGCGCATGAACCAGACCGGCGTACAATCCACCGGCTCCCGTCGGCAAGCTTTGAGAAATCGATCGTTCATCAGGCGCGCATTCTATGTGGGCGAGGGAGAAGGTGTCAATGCGGGCGTCGCGGCCAGCCGTGCGCAGCCGCTGCCCGCCGGCTAGGCATTGGCTGCCGTCAGCACGATCAGGCGGCGATCCAGCGCGGCAAAGTCGTCCAGCACATCGATCCGCCCCTCCGCTAAACGCTCCCTCATCTGCTTCGCCCCCTCGCCTCCGGCCACGATCGGGCACTGGGCTGTAACGGACTCTGAAAGCCCCCGCACGAAAGCCTCCGCGTCCGCTTCCGGGAGAATGCCCGTCACCGACAACAGCACCAGATCCGGCCGGACCTGATCGCAGAAGGTCGCCAGCGAAGCCAGTGGAACATTGGCTCCCAGGTAATAGACCCGGCAGCCCCTGACCCGACAGTGATAGGCCACACTCTGCGCGCCGATCTCGTGAGCCTCCGTCGGAGGACAGGCCACCACGACCTTCGGCCCCTGTTCATTCACCGGCAATTGGTTCATCACCGAGAACAGTTTCTGCTGCACTTGTCTGGTCACATAGTGTTCCACGGCTATATTGATTCGTCCGTCGTGCCAAAGTTTCCCGACCCGCTCCTGCAACGGCAGCAGGATGCCATGCAAGGCCTCCTCGAAGGGGATCACCGCCACCGCTCCGTTAAGTTTCCGCTCGAAAACCATCCGATCGAGCGGCTCCAGGCACGCCACCAACTCGCTCAGCAACCGTTCATAAAGAGTCTCTGCTTCCGCAATCGCCTGCGCGGGCACTGCTTTCATTCGCGCAAGCAATTCATTCTGCCCGAGCGAAGCCAGATCGCCGATTGAGTTGCCCTTCTCCATCTCGGCTTTGACGTACCTGAGCAAAGCCACGTCTTCATCCGTGTAAATGCGGTAGCGGTTTGCCCCGCGAGCCGGCTTGATGAGGGAATATCGACGTTCCCAGACCCGGATCACGTCTTTTGACAACCCAGTCAGTTTTGCAACCCTATTAATTCTATGTGTATTCATTTCAAATGTGGCTAATTTATCATTATGTCTAATGTATGTCAAATTATTTTTTAAAATAACTATTGACACATTGGACAATATGCGTTATACATTGAACGTAACATTGGACGCACTGTGATGCAGGCAAACATTCAAAGCAGAAGGGAGGGAGACATGGCATCGCAAGCGACAACAGCGGAAAGTGCCGTCGCAACAGTGGATCGCGAGGACTCTTCTCGCTCATTCGCCAGAACCGATTGCGAACGCTGCGGAGGCTTGATGGTGTGGGAATACTGCGAAGATCTCCGGGATGACACAGGACAAATCTGCTTCGACGCCAAGCGCTGCGTCCAATGCGGGAATGTCCTCGATGCGGTGATCGAGAGAAACAGACTCCATCCCGAGACGGCGATCAGCAGTCGCCGGAACAAATGGGCCGGGGCTCCTTCGGCCCTAATTTTCAATCACAGGAGCGAGCATGTGTCCGGACAGTCGGCCGTTCAATCAACCCAGGGCGCCTCATAACGGCGCTCACTGTTAAGGAGGAGAAAGGACATGAAGAATCACACACGCATTAAACAGTCGGTCATCGCGCTGGCCTTGGCGACAGGATTAGCCGCGGCCTCAGCGCAAGCCGCCGATCAGGCGAAGAACACCACGGACATGGTACCGATTCCCAAAGGCGAGTACACCATGGGAAGCAACGAGCATTCAGATGAAGCCAAGCATCAGGTCGTGCTCGATGCCTATCTGATCGACAAGTATGAAGCGTCGAATGCGCGTTACAAGGAGTTTATAAAGGCCACAGGCCACCCGGCTCCGGCCTATTGGGACGACCCACGGCTCAACAAGGCCAATCAACCGGTCGTCGGCGTAAGCTGGACCGATGCGAACGCCTTCTGCAAGTGGGAAGGCAAGCGGCTGCCGACGGAAGCAGAGTGGGAACGGGCGGCCAAAGGGCCGGGAGGCGACAATCATTATCCATGGGGGCACAAGCTCGACCCCAAGAAGGCCAACTATGGACAGAATATCGGACGCACGACGCCGGTGGACTCCTACCCGGACGGTGTGAGCGGATTCGGGGTCTACAACATGGCCGGAAACGTATTTGAATGGGTCGAGGACTGGTATGACCCGAAATTCTATAAGGAGAGCATCGCGCTGAACCCCAAGGGCGCTGAGAAGGGCTACAACTTTGCCAATCAGGGTCCCGTCAAGGTGCTGCGCGGCGGCTCTTGGCTGGCGCCGGAAACCTCCCTGCACACGAGTCACCGGTTCTGGAATCAGCCGGACAATAACTCCTATGGGGTCGGGCTCGGATTCCGTTGCGCCAAGTCGGCTCCGACAGCTTCGGACGAGACCGTGCAAGCGGGGCGCGATGCTTTTATCGCAGCGCTGGTCGCCATGGGTGCGGAGAAGAATGCCGATGCGATAGCTTCCATCGAAAAGGCGTTGGCGGCGGAGCCGGATAATAAGGAATACCTGGCCACCCGCGATCTGATCAAAAAGAGCATGAAGAAAAAATAGCACAAACACCGAGGGGGGCGGTGAAACCGCCCCCCTTCACACAAACGCGGTGACGGGGGATCTGTGATGAATATGCATCAAGCCATAATTCTGGCGGTCCTGGTAGTAGGCGTGAGCCTGCCGACCGGAAGAAGCCATGCGGAAGAATCGTTGATTCCCGCAGAGATGGTGTACATCGGGCATGGGCCGTCGGTGATGGGAGTTGATAAGGAAGCGCCTGCGAACTCGGGCAAAAAATCCACTGCGTACGAGCGCAGGATGAACACGCCTTGGTCGGCCGACGCGTTGAACGACGAAAGCCCGGCTCACATGGTGTTCCTTGACTCATACCTTCTGGATAAGTATGAGGTCTCAAACAAGCTTTATGGAGACTTCATCAGAGCGAAGGGTCATGCCGCCCCGGCCTATTGGGATGATCCTCGCCTGAACAAGCCCGAACAGCCGGTAGTTGGAGTGAATTGGGAGGACGCGAAAGCCTACTGTGAGCACCGTGGCAAACGCCTCCCGACCGAAGCGGAATGGGAAAAAGCGGCTCGGGGTCCCGGGGCCAACCTCTACCCCTGGGGCAATGACTTCGATCCGGCTAAAGCCAACTATGGCAAGAATCATGACGCGACCCTGCCGGTGGATTCTTATCCGGAGGGCGCCAGTTACTATGGTGTGTTCAATATGGCGGGGAATGTCTTTGAGTGGGTCTCAGATTGGTATGACCCGCGATACTACGGACGGCTTGAAACCATGGTGAATCCATCCGGGCCTGAAAAACCCGTATGGCTAGGCGGCACCGGCACCTATGTTGACCGGCTGACGGTCGGAGAAAAGCGTGTCATTCGCGGCGGATCGTGGATTGCGCCGGAGAGCACGGTCAGAGCCACCCACCGGTTCTGGAATCACCCGCTTAATAACAGCTATGGCGTAGGCCTCGGCTTCCGTTGCGCCAGGACCGCCCCTCCCGACATCGAACAGCGGATCAAGGACGCCTACATTTCTGCCTTAGTTGAGATGGGCAGAGAACGGTTTGCCGACGCGCAACAGGCGGTGGCTCGCGGCCTGTCCCTTGATCCCAAGAACGTCGAACTGTTGGAGCTCCGGTCGCTGATCGAGCAGTCGATGAAGAGGCCGTGAGGAAATGTGACACCGTTTTAAAGAGCGGTGTGATCGTGACGGAGGTGCACACATGACACGCTTCATAGCTCTCGTTATCGGAATTTCATTCGGTGCCTTACTGGGGGCGGCGACGGTCCAGGCCGGTCCGATCGATCCGGACCGCAATCCGCACCCGGAGACCGCGAAGGTGGTCCATGAGGCCGAACATACCGTGGATCATGCGTGGGAGGTCTATCATCGGGCGGCCTTAGGGGGAACAGTCGCCTCCCCCGCCCTGCAGGCCGAAATCGAACAGCACCTCCACGAAGCCAGAACCCTCGTGACTCAGGCGCAAGAGGCGGCTGATCGGGGCGACAAGCGTCAGGTGGACCGGTTGGTCGGCCAAATCAAAATTCATACGTCCCATGCCATCGAAGGGAGTAAGGAGCAGAAGAGATGACACCAGGCTTGCGGAGGAGAACAACTTGCTGGAGAACGATGGCGGCGATCATCGCCATCGCTTGTGCCGCGGCGCAGTCTCCGGTCATCGCGGCGCCCCCGGCTTCGAAAGAGCTTGATCCGGTCCCTATGGTGACGATTCCAGCCGGAGAATTCCTAATGGGCAACCCGGAAGGCAAAGGCCGGGCGGATGAATGGCCGCAACGATCCGTGTACCTCGACGCCTTTGCGATCGATCAAGTTGAAGTCACGAACGAACGCTATATGGCGTTTGTCACGACCACCGGCCATCGAAACCCTCCGAATCCCTATGCCACCGGCCCTCTCTTGTCCGTGAAGGGCATTGAGCAACTCCCGGTCGTCCAGACGACCTGGTACGACGCCAAGGCCTATTGCGCCTGGGCCAAGAAGCGGCTCCCCACCGAAGCGGAATGGGAAAAGGCCGCACGTGGCACGGACGGCCGTGTCTTTCCCTGGGGCAATGAACCAGCGACGTCGAAGCGGGCAAATTTTGACCGCGAATGGGAAGACGAAAAGACGTTATATCCGGTCGGGTCATTGCCTGGTGGAGACTCACCCTATGGCGTGAAGGACATGGCCGGCAATGCCAGGGAGTGGGTCTCCGATTGGTACGACCCGGAATACTACAAGCACGCGCCGAAAATGAACCCGAAGGGTCCCGACAAGCAGGGAGTGGTCCGATCGATTCGGGGCGGATCCTGGCATAGCCCCGTGGCCGACATCACGACATCAGCAAGAGGTCGCGGCGGGTTTGCGCTGCAGACCCACGGGACCGGATTTCGCTGTGCGCGGAGCGCCGATGGACCCTAGAAGGGTAGGACTCCGACGACAGTCAGCCGCCCAGGACGGAAGAAAGGTGGCACGCGGCCGTGACCGACACACCGCAACAGGCGAACCAGGCCGACGAGCAGCCGCTGGAATGTCCACGCTGCCGGGGACTGATGGCCCTGTCCGCCTACATGGACCTGCGGGACGACCAGGGGCAGATCGAATTTACCGCGTACCGTTGTACGATCTGCGGCGAGGCGATCGACCCGGTGATTCTGCGCAACCGCATAGCCGAACGCCCGAATCTCCTGCACGGCACGAAACAGCGGCGGTTCGGCCAGGCGATCACCGCCTCCCCACCCTCCACAGAGCGGGACCAGGCAGACGCAGCACGGGAAGAGGGGGATCCGAACCGACGCCACGAGGATCGGCAGGGCCGTGAGGCAGAGCGAGGGCGAGACAGCAGCGGATAAGGGGTGGACACCATGCGCGACCATAAAGAGGGCTCCACACACATCGTCATTGCCGGGGGCACAGGGTTCATCGGCCGACCCCTCGCGGTCCACCTGGCGCAGGCAGGACACCAGGTCACCATCCTCTCACGGGCCCCCGGCACGGCCGTCCGCCACTTGACTTTGCCGATCGTCACTCTCGTCTGGGACGGGCGCAGACTCGGACCTTGGACCAAGGCCCTGGAGGGAGCCGCCGCTGTCGTCAACTTGGCCGGCGAGCCCATCGCGAATGGCCGATGGACCAGGGCCCGCAAGCAGCTCCTCTGGGACAGCCGCGTGGAAACCACGGCCATGCTGGTGCAGGCCCTGTCACAGACCGCCTCTCGCCCACAGGTGTTGCTTAACGCCTCCGGTATTGGATTCTACGGCGCCGGCGCCGGCTCCCTGACCGAAAACGCGCCGGCTGGCTCAGGCTTTTTGGCCGACCTGTCGCAAGCCTGGGAACGGGAAGCCGTTAAAGCCGAGGCCCTCGGCCTCCGCGTGGTCCGGATGAGATTCGGCATGGTGCTCGGAGCGGACGGAGGGGCCTTGCCTCGAATGCTGCTCCCGTTCCAGTGGTTCCTCGGCGGGCCCATTTCGCCAGGCGACCAATGGGTCTCTTGGATCCATCGGCAAGACCTGGTCGAGCTGATTCAATGGGCCCTTACGAACCAGCACGTGAGCGGGCCAGTGAATGGAGTGGCTCCCGGCGCCGTGACCATGAAAGAGTTTTGCCGGACCCTGGGACAGGCTCTGGGGCGTCCCTCGTGGATTCCCGTCCCGGCCTTTGCCCTGAAGCTCGCACTCGGTGAGCTCGCCACGCTGATGACTACCGGTCAGCGGGCAGAACCGGCAGTAGCCCTCAGCGGCGGCTTCCGCTTCCGGTATCCGAATTTGAAGGCAGCCCTGGAGCAGATAGTTGAAACGGCTCCTCACACGGCGATACCGATGCAGGCCTCGCTCTAGAAGGAGCCATCGCCGGCACACCAGCAAAGAAAGGAGAGCGCGCCATGAAATCCACACCTATCATCATTGCCAGTATGCTGATGCTCGCCTTGTCCGGAGCGATCGGATGTGCGGCAACGCCACCCGCCGAGCCAAGCGCGCCGCAGCAATCGATAGCGCCGCAGGCTCACGACCTGGCGTTTCAGTACAAACGCCAGGCAACGGCACTCCGCGAAATCGCGCAACGGTACGAACTGGAAGCCAAGGTTTTAGCGCGGCTCAAAGGAGCGCAGCACGCGGAAACACTGCACAGCCTCGATCTGGCCAATTCCCTGTTGGCGGAAGCCGACGGAGCCGACTCCATGGCACGGGAGTATCGTCGGCAGATTCCGCATAACCGGGTGTACTGACCGCCGCCAAGGCGAGGACGACGATGGAGGTGCACGACCGGCCGGTGACGGTCGGCATTACGGAGACAGCCTTCACCTTTAAGGAGGAGATCGATCATGCGCAAGACATCACCCATAGCCACGCTGCCCACGCCCTCGCGCCGCGACCTGTTAATCAGGGGCGCGTGGGTCGCCCTCGGCCTGCTGACGTTGGGCCGGACCGGGAAGGCCCTGGCCGGCGAGGGACATCTCGGCATGAAAGAAGGCCACGGAGAATCGGGCTACCGGCAGGATCCGAATTTTCCGAAGGGAGTCATCGGCATCGCGCTGCAACTCTCGGCTAAGCGGGTCGGAGATCCGGCAGCTCTGTACGTCGGCACCGTTCACCCGGAAGGACCGGCGGGTAAAGCGGGACTCACCCATGGGGACGAGCTCGTGTCCGTGGACGGCACAGGGTTGGCAGGCAAGACCTATGAGCAGGTCGTCACCATGGTGCGGGGTGAGGTCGGAACATCCGTGAAGCTGGGCGTGAAGCGGGATACGAGCATACAAGAAATGACCATCATTCGCGTGACCGAAGAAGACCTCTACCGGAAGAAGAAAACGACCTAACCGAGGAGGGTCCCATGTGGACGCCCGTGATTGCGGGATTGATTGTACTGAGCGGCCTCCTTGCCTGGACCTGTCCCCCGGAGGCCACAGGAGCGGACGATGACGGGTCACGGATAACGATCCTGGCTCCGCGGAACGGCGAGACCCTTCCCAGCGGAGACGTCGACGTGAAATTCGAGTTACGCAAAGGGTCTCAGGCCTATCACGCCCATGTATTTGTGGACGGCCAATACCAGACGGCTTTTCAAAGTCCCCTGATGGGACTCAAGCCGGGGGCGCACGAGATTCGAGTGGTGGCGGCAACGGCCGAACACCGGCTTCTCCAAGCCTCCGACAGGGTTCGCTTCAACGTCCGTTGAAGGGCAACTGGCAAGTGCGGGGGGCGCCGCAACCTCCTTCGGATCCCCCCGCCGCGAGAGATGATCCCTGCCTCATCCGCAGGGATCATCCTCTGCCCGACTCAGTACCATGTGACTGACAGGGCGAAGCTATGCAGTGCCCCTCCAGAAAAGAGGTTTCATGATGATCGCAATCCGGCCGCTCTTGAACCGTCGCCACCTCCGCTGGTTGATCCTGGGGCTGGCACTTGTGTCGCTGCATCCCGTCCAGATCCACGCCGCCGACGGCCGGCCGACGACCAGCCATACGGGGCAGGCCAAGGTCTTTCTGGCCGCTGGGGATTACCGACATGCGCTCCAAGCCTGCGAGGAGTTGATCCGGGAACGCCCCTCGGCTGCCGGCTATGTCTACTTGACCTACGTCTACCAGGCGATCGACGGATATCTGGAACACTTGTCCCGGTCAGAACAGTGGGGGCTGGTCGATCAGCTCTATTTCAACCTGGCGTATAAGGACCCGCAGGACTTGGTGGACCCGCCGGGCGGGATGGCGCGCATGGCCAAGGAAATGATCCAGACCAGCGTCCGCCAGCAGTCCGACGTAAGCGCCGCCATGGCCACCAGGCTCGACCGGAAGGAAACGGAACGGCTCTGGAGAGAACAGACCGCCTGGCGCGGGGCCAATCCGGACGGTTGGTGGACCGCCGCCCCGCCGGCCTGGCACTGGTAAGCCTCAGCGCATCCGCCCGGCACGAAGGAACGTACGCATGAACGCCGCGATACCACAGACACGGACCGGACGGGACATCAAACTCCTCGGCGGCCTCTTTTTGATCGTGGGGCTCTTCGATCTGGTCATCATCGCCTTGTATCCGGAGTATGCCCTCAAAGTCTTCGGCACCACCCTCAACGGACCGCTGGGGCTTCTGATCAAACTGCAATCTCCCGCCCTGCATCTGGCGATCGGCTATGGGTTTCTCTTCCTGCGTCCCTGGGCTTGGGGACTCAGTCTGGCCTACGCCGGGTTTGGCATCGCCAGCGAAGCCATGAACCAGATGGCCTGGGGCTTCAACGCCATTCGTTCGACCTTCATGGCGACGACCCTCCTCTTTGCTGGGTATCTCGTGTGGCGCCGCACAGTCTTTGCCGACGACGACTCCTCGCCGCCCGCCGGCAAGGCTCATGACCGACAGGAGGTCGCGCCGTGAGAGGCCTCGTCTGGTTCAGGCGCAACTTGCGTGTGCACGACCAGCCGGCGCTGGCCGTGGCACTGGCCGAGAAGGTGACCAAACTGACTCGGCATGGTCTTGCGTGGCTCTTGCTCTCTTAGGGAGAGCCACCCTGGGGAGCAGACCGGTTTCTCCATGACATCCAAGAGAGACTGAGCTTGCCTTCCCCATAACCCAGGCATCTCGAAATTGGATATAAGGAGGCCCTATGAAGAAAATTAATAGCGGCATCGACGAGAAGGACAGAAAGGAGATTGCGGCAGGCCATTCCAGGCTGCTCGCTGACACCTACACGCTCTATCTTCAAACCCACTATTTTCATTGGAACGTCACCGGTCCCATGTTTCAAACCCTGCACCTGATGTTTGAGCAACAGTATATGGAACTTGCGCTTGCTGTGGATCTGATTGCCGAGCGCATCAGGGCTTTGGGGTTCCCGGCCCCCGGCACTTACGCCGAGTTTTCTGCACTTGCCTCCATCAAAGAAACCCAAGAGGTGCCGAGCGCGCAAAGAATGATCGAAATTCTTGTTGATGGGCAGGAAACGGTCGTGCGGACAGCACGTTCGATTTTTCCAATCGTTGACAAATCGCGCGATGAACCGAGTGCTGACCTGTTAACCCAACGTATGCAAATCCATGAAAAGACGGCTTGGATGCTTCGAAGTCTATTGTCATGAGATAAGGGAGGTGCGCAATGCGCGGCCTCGTCTGGTTCCGGCGGGATTTGAGAGTGCACGACCAGCCGGCCTTGGCGGCGGCCCTGGCCGAGTGCGACGAGGTGATTCCGTTGTTCGTCTTCGACGAGCCGCTGTTGCGATCCGGGCAGTTCGGATCGGCCTGCGTGAACTTTATGCTCCGCTGCCTGGACGATCTGGGGCGATCGCTCGCGGCGCTCGGCATGCCCCTGCAGTGGCGCAGGGGAGAGCCGGTCGAAGAAGTCCTGCGGATGGCCCGCGAGTCCGGCGTCGAGGCGGTCTACTGGAATCGGGATTACGAGCCGGCCGCCCGCACCAGAGACGACGCCGTCCGGCACGCGCTCATGCAGCAAGGGATCGCCGTGCATACTTTCAAAGACCACGTGATATTCGAAGCCGGCGAGATCGCGTCAGCCGCCGGACAACCGATGCAGCGCTATGGCGCGTACCGGAAACGGTGGTGGGCGCAATGGCGGACTTCCGCCCCGCGCGTGCTAACCGCTCCACTCCCGTCCAGCCAACGCGCCACCGGCATCAAGACGTGGCGCGAACTCCCCGGAGCTGCCGACCTGGGGTACGAACACATGACCCCGACCATCCCGGGAGGCGAGCGGGAAGCCAAAACGCGGCTGCAGTGGTTTCTCAAGGGCGCCCTGGGAGGCTACGCCGCCGGCAGGAATCTTCCGGCCCTCGACGAAACATCTATGCTCTCCCCCTACTTCCGATTTGGCGCCCTCTCCACGAGAAGCGCCGCACATGCGGCGCTCGCACCTTTCGCCCGGCAGGACCAGGCCTGGCGCGCCGGCGCGCTAACGTGGGTGGATGAGCTCATCTGGCGGGATTTTTTCCAACACATCCTGGCCTCGTTCCCCCACGTGGCAACCGGCCCCTTTCGCCCAAGGGCGGTCCCGCCGCACCGAACAGACCGCCGTCTCTATGAGGCTTGGTCTCGGGGCCGAACCGGGTTTCCGTTGGTGGATGCAGGGATGCGGCAATTGAACGAAACAGGCTGGATGCACAATCGCGTGCGCATGGTCGTCGCCTCCTTCCTCGTCAAAGACCTACGCCTTGACTGGCGCCTCGGAGAACGGTATTTCATGGAGCGTCTGCTCGACGCGGACCAGGCCGCCAACAACGGAAATTGGCAATGGTGCGCCTCCACCGGAACGGATGCCATGCCCAGCTATCGGATCTTCAACCCGGCCCTCCAGGCCAAAAAGTTCGACCCAACGGGCGACTACATCCGCCGATACGTGCCGGAGCTCGCCTCCGTGCCCACGAAATACATTCACGCCCCCGAGACCTTGGGCATCGACGAACAGAGCCGCTATGCCTGCCGCCTTGGGCAGGACTACCCCCTCCCTATCGTGGATCACAAGGAAGCCCGGGTACGGTACCTGAGCGAGAAGCCGGCATGGTGAGGGAACCACTTTCCGAACCGGTCAACCATGATTGATACCAGAACGAGCGCACCATCGAAAGGAACCGCTCCTATGACGGCACCCGCACAGGGCATCATCCTCGTCGGGCACGGAGGCGTGCCGAAAGATTACCCCCAGGAACTGGTCACCAAGCTGAAGCGCCTGGAAGCGCAACGTCGCGCGTCCGGCGCACCGGCCACGAGCGAGGAAATCGAGTTGGACCAACGGATTCGCCGGTGGCCCCGCACGGCGCAGACCGACCCCTATCAGACGGGGCTGGAGTCGCTGGCCGACCGCCTGCGTCCGTTCTTGAACGGCGTCCCACTGGCGCTGGCCTACAATGAATTCTGTTCCCCCACGCTCGAAGAGGCCGTCGCGGAGCTGGTCGGCGCCGGCGCGCAGGAGATCACGGTCCTGTCATCCATGTTCACCCCGGGTGGGTCGCACTCGGAACTGGAAATTCCGGACACGCTGCAACACCTGCGGCCCCAATACCCCCAGGTGACGCTGCGCTATGCCTGGCCGTTCGACTTGACGATGGTCTGCTCCATGCTTGCCGAACACCTGCGGCGCTTTATGCCTCAGGCGACGGGATCGGCCAGGCAGGGCTGAGAGTCGAACCCGACCATGATGTCCACACCAGACCCCCTTCCCATTCGAATCGGCATCAGCCGCTGTCTGCTGGGCGACAAAGTCCGATACGATGGCGGTCACAAGCGGGACAGGTTCCTCACCGACACGCTCAGCCGACACGTCGAATGGGTGCCGGTCTGTCCCGAGGTCGAAGCGGGGCTCGGCACGCCGCGCGAAGCCATGCGGCTGGTCGGTCCGCCCGACGCGCCCCGCCTCGTCACCGTCAAGTCCGGCCTGGATCACACCCAGATGATGGAGCGATTCTCCCACCATCGCGTGCGGGGACTGGACGCAATGGACTTATGCGGGTACGTGTTCAAACAGGGCTCCCCGAGCTGCGGGATCGAGCGGGTGCGCGTCTATACGGAGCAGGGCCTGCCGGCCCGCAACGGGGTCGGTCTCTTCGCGCGCATCTTTCAGGAACAGTTCCCGCTTGTGCCTGTCGAGGAGGAAGGCCGCCTCACCGATCCCGTGATCAGGGACAACTTTCTCGAACGGGTCTTCAGCTATGCGCGCTGGCGTGAATTGCAGCGGCACCGCCTGACCCGGCAGGGGCTGGTGGACTTCCACCGGCGGCATAAATTTCTCCTCCTGGCCCACAGCCGCCCCCACTACGAGAGGCTCGGGCAACTGGTAGGCAACGCGAGCCTGCACCGCCCCACCGACTTGGCTCAAGCCTACGCAAGCCTGTTCATGCAGGCATTGCAGGTCCGGGCCACCGTACGCAAACATGTCAACGTGCTCCAGCACATGGTCGGTTTTTTCAAGCCGCGCCTCAGCACGGCCGAGCGGGACGAGTTGCAGGAAGTCTTGCTCGACTACCACCGGGGGCTGACCCCCTTGGTCGTGCCGCTCACCCTCGTCAAACACTATGTTCGCCATCTGGACATCGGCTACCTGGCCGATCAGGTCTACCTCAGCCCACATCCAAAGGAGCTGATGCTCCGTAACCATCTGTGATGCGCCCGCGCCAGATCACCACAGCCCTCTTCCTTTTTACCCTCGTCCTGGCGGGCACTGCCATCCACGCAGGTCCGACCAGCGAGATCGAGGGCGTCACGTTCGGCCGCTTCTATCGGGTCGGCGACACGACCTTGCCACTCCGAGGACTCGGGCTGGCGCGTTATCTGTTCACCATCAAGGTCTACGTCGCCGCTTTGTACATCGGAGAGCAGGTCTCACCGGATGATGTTCTGTCGGACGTGCCCAAGCGTTTAGAGCTGCAGTACTTCCAGCCGATCAGCGGGCCTGATTTCGGCCGGGCGGCGGCGGAGGTGATGGCCAGAAACGTGCCGGCGGCCGCGATGACTGCGCTGCGCCCAAAAATCGACCGGCTCCATGCCCTCTATCAAGACGTCAAGCCGGGTGACCGCTATTCGCTGACCTATCTGCCGGGCGTCGGCACGGAGCTGGCGCATAACGGAACCCCCAAGGGCACCATCGAGGGAGCGGATTTTGCCTCCGCCTATTTCGCCATCTGGCTGGGCCCCCACCCCATCAGCGAGGCCCTGAAGTCGCATGTCCTGCAAGGGCCTTGATTTATCCCCTCGAATCAGGTACCGTGCAGTGCCAATGTGCCAAGCTAGAGTCCTCGGGCCGGCGATCTACAATCCCATAACCACGTCAGTCGTATTGCTTTACACCACTCACAACGGAGCCATGCCTGATGCAGCATTCATCCAGCGCCCCAGCACGTCGGACTAATCCGTTCCAATCTTTCATTCGATGGTTCGATTCCTGGGAGGGCATGAACCAGCCCCGCAGTCAAGACGGACAGAAGATCGAATGGTTCCGGTGCCTTCCGTTCCTCTGGCTCCACGCCATGTGCCTCGGGGTGATCTGGGTGGGATGGAGCTGGACCGCGGTCGGCGTGGCGTTCGCCCTCTATGTCATCCGCATGTTTGCCGTCACCGCGATCTATCATCGCTACTTTTCCCATCGGACCTATAAGACCACACGCTGGTGCCAGTTCGCGCTCGCCGTCCTCGGCGCATCCGCCGTCCAGCGCGGGCCGCTCTGGTGGGCCGCCCATCACCGGCATCATCATCTCTATTCAGACCAGCCGCAGGATGTGCATTCGCCGATTCAACACGGGTTCTTCATGAGCCACATGGGATGGATCATGACACCGGCGAGCTTCCTGACCAACCTGAAGGCCGTGCCCGACCTGGCTAAATTTCCGGAATTGCGCTTCCTGGACCGCTTCGACACCCTGGTTCCGATCCTGCTGGGCACGTCCCTCTACGGCCTCGGCGCCCTCCTGGAACGGGTCGCCCCAGGCCTGGGCACCACCGGCGGACAAATGTTGATCTGGGGCTTCTTCATCTCCACCGTCGTCCTCTTCCACTGTACGCAGACGATCAACTCGCTCGCCCATATGGTCGGCGAGCAGCGGTACGACACGGGAGACACGAGCCGCAATTCCTTTATTCTGGCGCTCATCACGCTCGGCGAGGGCTGGCATAACAACCACCACCACTATCCCACATCCACTCGCCAGGGCTTTTATTGGTGGGAGATCGACCTCTCCTATTACGGGCTGCTCGCTCTGTCGTGGACAGGGCTGATCTGGGACCTGAAGCCCGTGCCCGACCGAATCCGGGCGTCCAAGCGCCTGGACATGGAAGCGGTGGCTTGAGCCGGTCGGTCGAGACCTTTAAGGACACCTACAACCGCCTCTCTCGGTCTTCGCTCTCGCTGCTCGACGCTCTCTACGACGAATCGGTCGTATTTGAGGATCCGTTGCACCGCATCCAGGGGCTTCCCGCCCTTCGCACCTATTTCGAACGGCTCTACGCCGACATCCACAGCTGCCGCTTCACCTTTGAAGCCGAAGTCGTTCAAGACGACCAGGCGGTCCTGACTTGGACCATGCACCTGCAACATACCCGCTTTCACCCCGGCGAACGGCTCCATCTGCCCGGCGCCACGCACATCCGATTCGCGGACAAGGTCGTATATCATCGTGACTACTTCGACGTAGGCGCGTTGCTGTACGAGCGAGTCCCCCTGCTGGGGCCTCTCGTCCGCGCCATTAAGTCCCGTCTGTAATCCTCAGGAGATCGCCCATGACCGCGCAAGACTTTTCCGGCCGCCGGATCTGGGTGACCGGCGCCTCTTCGGGAATCGGCCGAGCCACGGCTCTCGAGCTGGCGCGGCGCGGCGGAACCGTGATCGCCTCGGCTCGCAGCCAGGAAGCGCTGGACGCTCTGGTCCGGGAGGGACCGGCCGGCCGCTTGGCCGCCCTTGTCCTCGACGTAACGGACCGCCAGGCGACCCAACAGACGGCATCGCTCATCGAGCAGCGCTTCGGCGGACTCGATATCGCCTTCTTCAATGCCGGCACCTGCGAATATGTGGACATCAAGCGATTCGACAGCGCCCTGATCGAGCGGGTGATCCGGACCAATCTCCTGAGCCTGGTCTACGGCATCGAAGCGGTACTGCCGCTCCTGCGCCGCTCCGCCCACCCCCATCTCGTCGGCATGAGCAGCACCGTCGCCTATGGCGGCTTGCCCCGCGCCGAAGCCTATGGAACTTCGAAGGCGGCCATCTATTACCTGCTCCAGTCGCTGCGACTCGACCTGGCGCCGGAACAGATTCCCGTTTCGATCGTCTGCCCCGGTTTCGTGCGAACCCCTCTGACAGACGTGAACGATTTTCCCATGCCCTTCCGTATCGAGGTTGAGGACGCGGCCTGCCGCATCGCCGACGGGATTGCCGCGCAGAAACAGGAAATTCATTTCCCCAAGCGCTTCAGCATCCCCTTCAAACTCCTCGCCATGCTGCCCGGCTTCCTCTACAACCGGCTGGCCGGCCAACTGGTTCGACCCACATGAAGATCGCCGTCGTCGGCACCGGCATCTCCGGCCTGCTCGCCGCCCATCTCTTGAGCAAAGACCACGCGATCACCGTCTTCGAAGCCGCCGACTACATCGGAGGCCATACCCATACCGTGGAAGTCCAAAAGGGCGGTGTCACCTACGCGGTGGACACAGGCTTTATCGTGTACAACGACTGGACCTACCCCAACTTCATCAAGTTGTTGCGCCGACTGAACGTCGCTGCGCAGCCGAGCGAGATGAGCTTCAGTGTCCGTTGCGAAACGACCGGCCTGGAGTACAACGGCACCTCGCTCAACGCCCTATTCGCGCAGCGGCGCAATCTGTTTCGCCCCTCCTTCCACCGGATGATCCGGGATATCCTGCGGTTTGGCCGCGAATCCAAGGAACTGTTGAGGACCGGCAGCGACGACACCACCCTGGGCGCCTACCTGCGGATGAACCGCTACTCACGCGAGTTCGTCAACCAATACATCGTCCCGATGGGGGCCGCAATCTGGTCGGCCGACCCGATGCAGATGCTCGACTTCCCCGCCCGTTACTTTGTGGAGTTCTTCACCAACCACGGCATGCTCAGCGTGAACGAGCGACCCCAGTGGCGCACCGTCGCCGGCGGCTCGTCCCGTTATATCGAGGCCCTCACCCGTCCGTACGCGGACCGCATCCGGCTCCAGTCTCCGGTCCGGTCCATCACCCGCCACCAGAACCAGGTCGAGATCGTCTGGCAGCCAGTGGGCGAGGCGCCGCGCCGGGACGATTTCGACCAGATCGTTTTGGCAACGCACAGCGACCAGGCCCTGGCGCTCCTGGCCGATCCCAGCGAACAAGAGCGGGACATCCTGGCGGCCATTCCCTATCAGACCAACGACACCGTCCTACACACGGACGCGTCGCTCCTGCCGCGCCGACGTTTGGCCTGGGCCAGTTGGAACTACCACATCCCCGTCCAGCCGAGGAGCCGGGTGGGCGTCACCTATTACATGAACCTTCTCCAGCGCCTCCAATCTCCGCATCATTTTTGCGTGACGCTCAATCACATCGAAGGGATCGACCCGGCCAAAGTCATCAGACGCATCACCTACCATCACCCGGTCTATACGCAGCGCGGGGTGGCGGCCCAGCAACGCCACGCGGAGATCAGCGGGGTGCGCCGCACTCACTTCTGCGGGGCCTACTGGGGCTTCGGCTTCCACGAAGACGGGGTCAAGAGCGCGCTGGCCGTCTGCCGCTCCTTCGGAAAGGGACTGGAATCGTGAACAGCTGTCTGTATGAAGGCCCGGTCCGGCATCGTCGATTCAGCCCTGCCACGCATGCTTTCCGTTACCGATTGTTCATGCTCTATTTGGACCTGGACGAGCTGGATAGGGCTTTCCAAGGTCGTTGGCTCTGGTCGGTCGGTCGGCCGAACCTCGCCTGGTTCAAACGCAGCGACCACACGGGCGACCCGGCTGTGCCCCTCGGACAGACCATCCGCACGCTCGTCGAACAGAAGACCGGCAAGCGGCCCGAGGGGCCCATCCGCCTCCTGACCCACCTCCGCTATTTCGGCTACTGCTTCAACCCGGTGAGCTTTTACTACTGTTTCGACCGGACAGACCGTGTGGTCGAGACCATCGTCGCGGAAGTCCACAACACGCCGTGGAATGAACGCCATTGTTACGTGCTGGGACAGGACCGAAACGAAGGCCAGGGGGCCCGTAAGCGGTTCCGATTCGACAAGGCGTTCCACGTCTCCCCGTTCATGGACATGGACGTGCGCTACGACTGGCGATTCACCGACCCGGCACAGCGGCTGGCCGTCCACATGGTAAACCGAAACGGTGCCGGCCCTTTCTTCGACGCCACCATAACCCTGTCCCGCCGCGAGATCACGGGCCTCTCGCTCGCCCTGGCCCTGTTCCGATATCCGCTGATGACCGGCCAGGTGATCGGCGGCATTTATTGGCAAGCGTTCCGCCTCTGGCTCAAACGCTGCCCGCTCTACACCCACCCGCGTAAAGAGGTGGGGGACCATCCGATCGCATGAAGGAGACTGCCATGGCTATGGTGCTCAACGAGGAATCGATGATCTCTTCCCAGACAACCTGGCTGGATCACCTGGCCCGGCGCATGGTTTTTGCCAGATGGGAGGGGTTGCAGCGGGGCCGCATCACCGTGATCGACGGATCCGGCCGACAGAGCTTCGGCAGAACAACCGGCGACGCCCCGCTCACCGCCACCATCCATATCCACGATCCCAGTGTCTACAGCAGTCTGGCCTTTGGCGGGACGGTCGGCGCCAGCGGCGACTATATGGATGGGCTCTGGTCCTGCGACGACCTGACTTCGCTCGTGCGCATCCTGGTGCGGAACCGGGCGGTGCTGGACGGGATGGAGCAGGGCGTCGCGCGACTGCGCGCGCCGCTGCGGCAGCTCGTCCATCGGCGGAGACGCAACACCAGAACCGGCAGCAGGCGCAACATTGCCGCCCACTATGACCTGGGCAACGAATTCTTCTCGCTCATGTTGGATGAGACAATGATGTACTCCTGTGCCTTCTTCAAACAGGAGACCAGCACCTTGCGCGAGGCCTCGACGGCCAAGAACGACCGGATTTGCCGCAAGCTTAACCTCTCATCGGCAGATCATGTATTGGAAATCGGTACGGGCTGGGGCGGGTTCGCCCTCCATGCGGCCTCCCACTACCACTGCCGGGTCACCACCACGACCATTTCGCAGAGACAGTACGAGGTAGCGGTCCGGCGGGTGCAGGAGGCGGGGCTGACGGATCGCGTGACGGTGCTGCTCAAGGACTATCGGGATTTGCACGAGCTCGGCATTAAATTCGACGCGCTCGTGTCCATCGAAATGATCGAAGCCGTGGGCCATGCCTACTACGACACCTACTTCAAGGCGTGCAGCGACCTCTTGAAGCCGCACGGCCGAATGTTGCTCCAGGCCATCACCATCGAGGACCGGCGGTACGAGCAGGCCACCCGGTCGGTGGACTTCATCCAGCAGTACATCTTTCCCGGAAGCTGTATCCCTTCCGTCACCGCCCTCTGCTCCTCCGCCACGCGGGCCACGGACATGGGCCTGTTTCACCTGGAAGATATCGGAGCCCATTACCCCCCGACCTTGCGCGGCTGGCGCGAGCGGCTGTGCGCCAACCGGTCCAAGGTCAGGGCCCTGGGCTATTCCGACTCGTTCCTGCGTCTGTGGGAATTGTATCTCTGTTACTGTGAGGGGGGATTCCTGGAACGGTCGATCAGCTCGGCCCACCTGCTCTTCGTGAAACCTCTGTATCACCCGCAGACCATCCTCCAGCCGTCGCCGAGTTTGACGGAGGCCGCGTGTTCCATGCTCTTGTGAAGTCCAGACTGTTCAACTTCACAGCCTTCCAGGTCGGTTGGTTCGCCTGCGTTCTGGGCGCCGCCTCCGCTCACCCGACGGCCGGTCCGGTCCTCGTGGCCATCCTCCTGTCCCTCCAGGTCCGCTCAGCCGATCACCCACCAACCTTGGCTTTCTGGCTCCTCACGGTCGGACTGCTGGGCGCCGCTTTGGACAGCCTCCTGGCCCTGGCTGGCCTCTTCTCCTTCCGGCCTGGATACCTCCCGACTTGGCTCTGCCCGCCCTGGCTTTTCTTCGTCTGGATGACCTTCGGCAGCACCCTGCCCAGTTCGTTGGCTTGGCTGGCGGAGCATCCGAGACTGGCGGCAGGCCTGGGCGCGGCGGGAGGACCGTTGAGTTACTATGCGGGGGCTGAACTGGGCGCGTTACAGCTCTCTGAACAAACCAACCTCAGCCTACTCATCCTCGCCTGCCTCTGGGCTGTGCTGACGCCGGGGTTGTTTTTTCTGATGCGCAAACTGAGTCCGCCCCTTGCAACGGAGGCCTAAACCCAATCCGAGTCGGCCCGCCCCCGCGTCGAACGTACGCGCGTACGAAGGGTCTGGCGAATCGTCTCGTGCTCCTGATCGAACGCAGCCGCCTCGTCATCCGACAGAATCCAGGCGTCGCCCGCCGCCAACTCGATCCGGTAATGATTCTTCCGCAGCGAGAACCATTCGAGATAAGGATGCGGCGAGAGCAGCGGATGGGGATCGAAGGAAATGAGGCTCACCTCCCCGACTTGCGGCACCTCGAAGTCCCCCAGCACCTGCCCGGCTAAATCCTCGTCGGCAAACTGGCTGTTCCGGAAACGAATGACCTTGCCGGCGATCTCGCCTTTGAAGTCCCCGATCAGATAAAAGTCCACCGGGCCGACCGCCGCGAACGTGATCCGCCCCACCACCGTCCCAGCCACACGGTTATCCAACTGCCCTTCCTTCACCCACCGCCCGTTCCCGAATTTCTGCGCCATGACGATCCTTTCGATTGCACCGAACGATTAGCTCGCGTGCGACGCGGCCAGCGGTCATTTCGGCGCCGAGGCCGCCGAGCCCAAAGTCCCCCAAAGTACGGCGCCTACGATAAGTATACTGCCGACCCAGCCACGCCCGCTCAAGTGCTCGTCCAAAAACAGCCATGCCAGCCAGGCGGCGAACAGCGGCTCCAAGGAAAAGATCAGCGCGACGCGCGGGGCCGGCAGCCGTTTCTGCGCCCAGACCTGAATTGCGAAGGCTCCGGTCGCGAAGACGCCGTTCACGAGCAGAGCCGAGAGCAGCAACGGCGTGAGGGCGAAGGCGCCGGCCTCAGGCCGCTCCCAGAGCATGGCCGGAAACATGGAGGCCGTAATCATCGCCAGCTGCCAGAAAAAGAGCGAGAGCGGGTCGCTCTTTTGCGTGAAGGACTCCAGGCAGCTGATGTGACCCGCGTAGGCCGCCGCGCAGCCCAGCGTCAGCAGGTCCCCCCTGGTCATCTCTCCCTGCGGGTCCACCAACAGCCACAAGCCGGCCAGGGAGAAACCCGCTGCAGCCCAGGTGCGCGGCTCGAAGCGGCACAGAAAGAGCGGCACCAGAAAGACGTATTGCACGGTAATGAAGGCGGACTTGGAGGCCGTCGTCGTGACCAGCCCTTCGGTTTGCAGCGCGAAGCCGAGAAAGAGAAAGACCGTGGCGATGAAGCTCCTGCGCAACGTGGCCGGATCGCACCGGATGCGGCGGCGCAGCGCGAGCACGGCCGCGGCCACCAGCAGGCCACCGAGCAAGAACCGCACGAACATGAAGGAGAAGGGCGGCAGCTGGGCGAGAACGGCTTTGGTTGAGGGATAGGTTGCGCCCCAGATCAACGCGCTGAGGACGAGGATGAGATGGGGCATCGGGACGTTAGGCGTGAGGCGGCAGGCGTAAAAAGACCGATCGGGAAAGTGGAGCACCGACTAGCTTCGCGACCTTCTGGTCCATCTTCCTTATCGCCTTACTCGTTACCCTTCACTCCTCACTTGCGATTACGGTTTGCAGAGCGGACAGTTCTTCTGGTAGGTGGTCCCGGCCTGCTCCATGGCCGCTAAGGCCCGTTCCTTGGTCGGATAGTCGAACCAGCCGCCCTCCCAGAAATCCGTCCGGATGGCGTTGGACGGCACCTCGGCGCATTTCTCCTTGTGGAGCGTCACCCGGTCGATCGAACGGGCGATGTGAATCCAGTACACCATGGGAGGAAATAAGTGAACCGTGAAAGGTCAACAGTGAATCGGGCGGGTGCGGCCACTCGACCGTTCTTGCTTCGACGTGGCCTATCGAACCCCTAGGGCAGGAGCTGCCACTCATCCTTCTCGATGAACACTTTCCCGCCGGCTTCCAGCTTCTTGATGTCGTCCTTCTCGAAGAGCTTCATGTACCGCTCGATCCGATCCGGGTCGTCGATCCGCTCTTCCTGCACCATTCCAGTGGTCAGCTTAAACTTCCGAAGCAACAACGGCATGGCCCGCCTCCCTCCAAGACTTCGTGTGTACCGGCTGCGCTACAGATCACTCTTGGCCGCCGGATAACACCCTCAAGTGATCACGCGTGCGGTCTGCATCCCCTCACGCGTTCGGAGTAAGATACTCGACGGATCGGGTGACGGTCAAGAGCCTCGTCCCGGACCGCCCAGCGCCCCGGGAGTCGCATCGGCCCGTCGTTTCCGGTATAATGAGCCTCGTTTGCGGTGGGGATCCACACAGAGGAGTATCATCCATGCCGTTGTATGAATATCGGTGCGAAGGCTGCGGCCAACAGTTCGAGCAGGTCCAGCCGGTCAGTTTTCGCGCGGAAGATACGGTCTGCCCGCACTGCCGCGCCCAGAAGGCCACCCGGCTCCTCTCTTCCTTCGCTTCCAAGGTCGTCGGCGATCACAAGCCCGGCTTCAAGGAAATGAAGGCCTACGACATGCTCAACGAGCGGATGGACAAGTTCTCCAAACTGCCGCCGGCCATGGGCAAGCGGGTGGTGCCCGCCCCCGAAAACTTCGGGACGCCCAAGCCAGACTCGAGCGGCGGCAACTGACCCTCTTCGGCCAACGCTCTCCTGCTTGGATGCCACGCGATCGCTCCCTGATCGGCCGATGGCCGATAGAAGTCAAGAACAGACGGCTAATGGCCTATGGCAAGAATCGCTCAGGCCATCCGCTCTAAGCCATCAGCTCTTCTCGGCCAATCCCTTCGCCGCCCCGCCGCTTGCCCCGACTTGACTTTGCTTCCGTTCCTGGCGATCATGCCGCATGCGTTATTTATCCGGTTCATTCTCGATTCATCCGGGTATAGACAGGAGGCCTCATGCGTGCAACGGCAGGGGTGCTGATCGGATTGTTCCTCGCCGGCCTGGGAGCCGGTCCGGCTGCCGCCGGCGACGCCGCCGGCTCCATGACCATCGTCGGCAACGGTCCGGAGCTGACCGTCATTGAGAAGATGGCCCGGGCCTTCGAGAAGGCCAACCCGCGGGCCTACCTGGACGTCCAGTGGGACGAGATCTCCAAGCCCATCGAGCTGGTGAAATCGGGGCAGGCGCAACTCGCCGTGATGGGCAAGCCGGACCCGGAGCTCAAAGCCGTCCAGGTGGCCTGGGACGGCATCGCCATCATGGTCAGTCTCTCCAACCAGACCAAGGAAATCACGACCAAGCAGGCGGCCGACCTCTTCACCGGCAAGGTCAAATTCTGGTCCGAGCTGGGCGGGCCCGAGACCAGGGTCCTGATTTTCGACCGGCCGGCCAACCGCAACATCCGCGACGCCTTCGAGCAGCACCTGGGGATCGTCGGTAAGATCCCCGACCAAGCCAAGGTCATCGGCCCGGACGACAAGGCGATCAAGACCGTGGCCGGCACCCTCGCCCCAAACTCGGCGGTGACCTTCGTCTCGCTGGTCCCGGCCCTGGAAGCCGTCTCGTCCGGCGTCGCCGTGCGCTTGTTGCCGATCGACAAGGTGGAGCCGGAAAAACCTCCGGTGAAGGACGGCCGCTATACCCTGCGCCGCCCCGTGCTCTTCCTGTCCAAGAAAGAGCCGAACCAGATGGTCGAGGCCTTCGAAGCCTTCGCCCTCTCCAAGGAGGGACAGAAGATTCTGGACGAAATCTATACGCCCCTTGATCCGAAGTCATAACCGAGATCATTCACGCGTAAGGAGGGACTTATGGGCAGGCAGGCATTCCGCATGGCGATGCTGATCGCGTCTCTTGGGCTGGCCGGCATGCAAACCCCGGCCATCTGGGCCGCCGAAGGCGCCGCGCCGGAAGGCGGCATGGAGGAAGGCACAGGCTTCAGCATGTTCGGGACGGAATCCATCAAGGGCTTCGACGCGAACAAGATCGAAAAGGACCCGGTCTGCGACCGGAGCAAGCGCCCCAAAGTCCATAAGGTGGAGCCGGACGAAGCGGCGCCGGGGCAAAAGGTCGTCATCAAGGGCGAGAACTTCGGCACCAAGGAGTGTTTCCACGGCGTGGCCTTCAGCGCGACCGGCGGCGCCCCCGTCCAGTACACCCTCGTGAACGACACCACGATCGAAGTGGTCGTGCCCGAGGCCCGGGCGGGCATGTCGTTCATCGACGTGGTCGCCGGCGGCGGCAACGCCCGCTCCAAGGGCTTCCTGATCAAATCCAAGTAGTCCGCCCGGCCGGACTCCCCCCCTGCTCCGAGCGCCTTGTAGGCGGCGCTCGGAGCAGGGAATTCCCCGTTCCGCTCTCTCGACTTTCCGCAAACAGCTGTGCTAGCTTACGCGGACTCGTGGCCCGGGCCGTGGCACAGCGGCCCCCGGCCCGGGACATGCATCAGAGGAGCCTTCTCCGGCCATGTTCAAGAAGATTCTGATCGCCAATCGGGGCGAGATCGCGATGCGGATCATCCGCGCCTGCCGCGAGCTCAACATCGCCACGGCCGCCATCTATTCGGAGGCGGATTCCACCGGCATATACGTCAAGAAGGCGGACGAGGCCTACCAGGTCGGCCCGGGGCCGGTGAAGGGCTTTCTGGACATGCAGCAGATCGTGGACCTGGCGCTGCGCATCGGCGCCGACGCGATCCATCCGGGCTACGGGTTCCTCTCGGAAAACGCCCAGTTCGCGCAGCTCTGCCAGGTCTCCGGCATCACCTTCATCGGCCCCTCCCCCCAGGTCATCCACCTGATGGGCAGCAAGGTTAAGGCCCGCGAGCTGGCCAAGAAGGTGGGCGTCCCGATCGTGCCCGGCACGGACGAAGCGGTGATGAGGGTCGAGGAGGGCCTGGCCTTCGCCCATTCGGTCGGCTATCCGGTCATGATCAAGGCCAGCGCCGGCGGCGGCGGGCGGGGCCTGCGCGTAGTCCGCACAGACACGGAGCTGCGCAACAACATGGAGACCGCGGCCCGGGAGGCGCTGGCGGCCTTCGGGGACGGCAGCATCTTTCTCGAAAAATACATCGAGCGGCCGCATCACATCGAATTCCAGATCCTGGGCGACAAGCACGGCCACGTGATCCATCTGGGGGAGCGCGACTGCTCCGTCCAGCGCCGCCACCAGAAACTGATCGAGATCGCCCCCTCGCTGATTCTGACGCCCGAATTGCGCCGCGAAATGGGCGAGGCGGCCGCCGCCATCGCCCATGCGGTGAGCTACGACAACGCCGGCACCGTGGAGTTTCTCCTGGACCAGAACCGGCGCTTCTACTTCATTGAGATGAACCCGCGCATCCAGGTGGAGCACACGGTCACCGAGCAGATCACCGCCGTAGACATCGTCCGGTCGCAGATTTCGATCGCCGCCGGCCAGCCGCTGGAGTTCAAGCAGGAGGATGTGACCCTGCAGGGGCACGCGATCCAGTGCCGCATCAACGCCGAGGATCCGCGCAACAATTTCCGGCCCTCCACCGGCACGGTCACCGCCTACCTGTCGCCCGGCGGCATCGGCGTCCGGATCGACGGCGCCGTGTACAAGGACTATGCGGTCTCGCCCTACTACGACGCGCTCCTGGCCAAGCTCACGGTGCGCGGGCGCACGTGGGACGAGACGGTCAGCCGGATGCACCGGTCGCTGGAGGAATATGTCCTGCGGGGGCTCAAGACCACGATTCCCTTCCTCAAGAAGATCATGGAGGAGCCGGACTTCCGCGCCGGACGGTTCGACACCTCCTACCTGGACTCGCACCCGGACCTGTTCGCCTACGAGGACGAGTACGAACCGGAAGACCTGGTCGTCGCCATTTCCGCGGCGATCGCCGCCTATGAGGGACTGTAAGGCATTCTAAGGAGTGAGGCGCGAGGGGACTCCCCCGCACGCACAAGCGACATGGCAAAACTTCCCAAAAAGAAACCGGCCCCGCGCAAGGCCAGTCACTTGCGGTCCGTGTCGAAGACCCAGACCAAGGGCTCCTTCCGCGAGACGACCCGCTCCATCCTGCCGGTCGGCTCGGCCCAGGAGAAAAAACTGCTGCTCACGGACGTGGCCCTCCGCGACGGGCACCAGTGCCTGCTCGCGACGCGCATGCGGACCGAGGACATGCTCCCCATCGCGCAGAGTCTGGACGCGGTGGGCTACTGGTCGCTGGAGGTCTGGGGCGGCGCCACCTTCGACACCTGCCTGCGCTTTCTGAAGGAGGACCCCTGGGAGCGGCTCCGCGCCTTGAAACAGGCCATGCCCAGGACCAGGCTGCAGATGCTCCTGCGCGGCCAGAACATCGTGGGCTACCGGCACTATGCGGACGACGTGCTGGAGAAATTCGTCGAACGGTCCGCGGCGAACGGCATCGACGTCTTCCGGATCTTCGACGCCCTCAACGACATTCGCAACATGGAACAGGCGATCCGCGACGTCAAGGCCAGCGGCAAGCACGTCGAGGCGGCCATCTGCTACACGGTCAGCCCCGTGCACAGCCTGGACAAGTTCGTCGAGATGGGCAAGCGGCTGGAGGACCTGGGCACCGACACCCTCTGCATCAAGGACATGGCCGGACTCCTGGCGCCCACCGACGCGTATACCCTGGTCAAGCGGCTCAAGGCGGCGGTCCGCGTGCCGATCCACCTGCACAGCCACTACACCTCCGGCATGGGGTCCATGTCCGCGCTCATGGCCGTGCTGGGCGGACTCGACATTCTGGACACCGCCATCTCCCCGCTGGCCGGCGGCAGCTCGCATTCGCCGACCGAGTCCATCGTGGCGGCGCTGCGCAACACGCCCTACGACACGGGGCTGGACCTTGCGCGGTTCGTCCCCATCGCCGAACATTTCCGCACCGTCCGCCGCAAGTACCAGCAGTTCGAAAGCGATTTCACCGGCGTGGATGCCGAAATTCTGACCTCGCAGATTCCCGGCGGCATGCTCTCCAACCTGGCCGCCCAGCTCGCGCAGCAAAACGCCATCGACAAGATGCGGCAGGTGCTGGAGGAAGTGCCCCGCGTCCGGCAGGACATGGGCTACCCGCCGCTGGTCACCCCCAGCAGCCAGATCGTCGGCACCCAGGCGACGCTGAACGTGCTGACCGGCGAACGGTACAAGATCATCACCACCGAAACCAAGAATTACTTCCTGGGGCTCTACGGACAGCCGCCCGGGCCGGTGGCCGCCGAAGTGCAGGCGTGCGCCATCGGGAGCGAGGAGCCGATCACGAGCCGGCCGGCCGACCGGCTGGAGCCGGAATTGGACGCGGCCAAGCGGGACTCGGCCGGCAAGGCGACGTCCGAGGAGGATCTGCTGTCCTTCGCCCTCTTCCCGGTCATCGCGCGGGAGTTTTTCGAGGCCCGGGAGAAAGGCGACCTCAAGCCCGAGCAATTGGAGACTCCGCCGGAGAAGGGTCCGGCGGTGGCGCACGAACTGCACCTGGCCCCGGTGGAGTTCAACCTCACCGTCCACGGCGAAACGTTCCACATCCAGGTATCCGGGTCCGGCCGCAAGAGCGACGGTCGCAAACCCTACTACATTCGTGTGAACGACAAGCTCGAAGAAGTCCACCTGGAGACGATCCAGGAAGTGCTGGCCGGCGTGCCGGAAGCGCCGGACCAGGACAAGGCCGGCAAACCCAGACGGCCCAAGCCGGCCAAGCCGGGCGATATCAGCTCCCCCATGCCGGGCCGCGTGGTGAAGGTCCTGGTGGCCAAGGGCGACCGGGTCGCCGCCGGCGATCCGGTGCTGATCATCGAGGCGATGAAGATGGAAAGCCGGGTGCCGGCCCCCGTCGGCGGGACCGTGGCCACGCTCTACGTCAAGGACGGGGACGACGTCAAGACCGACGAGACGCTGATCCAGCTCGAATAGCCATGCTCCCTGCCTCCTCCGCGACGCTGCCGTTTGCCTTCGGCCTTCTGTCCTTCCTCATCGCCGCTTGTACGACCGTCCCGGACATCCCTCCCTGGTTCGATTCGTTCGAGCGGCGCCCCGTCAAGACCGTCACGGTCCAGGGCCACCGCATTGCCTACCTGGACGAGGGCCAGGGCCCTCCCGTCATCCTCGTCCACGGGTTCGGCGGGTCGATGTGGCAATGGGAATATCAGCAAGGGGCTCTCGCCGGAAGCCACCGGCTCATCACGCTGGACCTGCTCGGCTCCGGCCTCTCCGACAAACCGGACCAAGCCTACGGCCCCGACGAGATGCTGGCGTTCTTCTCTGCCTTCATGGATGCGCTGGACATCCCCCGCGCCTCGCTCGTCGGCAACTCGATGGGAGGCGGGCTGGTCATCGGCATGGCCCTGGCCCATCCCGAGCGGGTGGACCGGCTCGTGCTGATCAGCGGCCTGCCGGATCACGTGCAGGAGAAGCTCGCCGGGCGCCTGATCAAGCAGGCGATCGAGACCAGCGCCCCGGTCTGGCTGGTGCAATTCGGCAATTGGCTGCTCGGCCGAGGCGTGACGGAAGCGGTGCTCGAGGAAATCGTCTACGATCACAGCCGGCTCACCCCCGCGGTCATCGACCGGGCCTACCGCAACCGCCGGCGGCCGGGACTCATCCCGCCCCTCATGGCCCAGGCCAGAGCCCTGCCCCTGTGGGACGAGGGGTTTGCCAAGCGCCTGCGCGACATCAACCGCCCCACCCTCATCATTTGGGGCGCGGAAGATGAAGTCTTTCCCCCGCCAGTCGGCCGGGACATGGCATCCGTCATCCCCGGCTCGACCTTCGAGCTCCTCCCCAAAGCCGGCCACATTCCCCAATGGGAGAGGCCCGACCTGGTCAATCCCCTCCTGCTCCGGTTCCTTCAATAAAAAACGACAAGACAACGGGACTGCCTTGCGCTATGCTTACCCGGCGGACGGGCAGACAACGGCAAGCAAAGGGTGATGATTCATGAGAGGCGCCACGATGACCAGAGTCCAGCGGATACAGATGTTCAGCTTGTGTGCGGCACTGATCGGCTGCGCCGGATTGGCCGGCTGCGCTCTGACCGGAGACAAGCAGAGGGGCGTTGCCTATCAGGATTTCCCCGTCGCCAAAAGCAGCGCGACGGCGGGAGATGGTCAGACGGTCACGTTCAAGGGGACGCCCCTCGCGCTGGCCGGGCCGGGCATCAAGGTCGGCGACTCCCTGCGCGAGGTCCAGGTGGCCAAGACCGACCTGGGCCTGACCGGGATCACCGAGGGGAAGGGCAAAGTCCGGATCATCAGCATCGTGCCCTCGCTGGATACCAAGGTCTGCGAGCAGCAGACCCACTACTTGAGCGAACAAAACAACGGATTGGACAAAGCCGTGGAGCTGATCACGGTCAGCGTGGACACCCCCTTCGCACAAACACGCTTCGCCGAGGAAGCCAAGATCAAGAATGTGACCTTTTTGTCCGATTACCGAGGAGGGGACTTTGGCAAGGCCCACGGCTTGCTGGTTCCCGGCCCCCACATCCTGGCCCGCACCGTCATGGTGGTGGACAAGGACAACGTGATCCGGTACCTGCAGATCACGCCGGAACTGGCCCAGATGCCGGACATGGACGCGGCGTTCGAGGCAGCAAGGAAGCTCTCAGCCTTCAGCAGTCAGCCAAGCTGAAAGCTGATGGCTAATAACTGAAAGCTCAACTAAGGATATGGCTAACTACGATTTGATAGTGATCGGCAGCGGCCCGGCCGGCCAAAAGGCCGCCATCCAGGCGGCCAAGCTGCGCAAGCGCGTCGCGATCATCGAAAAGCATTCGGCCGTCGGCGGCGCCTCCGTCAATACCGGCACGCTCCCCAGCAAGACCCTCAAGGACGCGATCTACTACCTGCACGGGTTCAAGCTCCGCTCTCTGCCCAACATGGCCTATTCGCTCAAGAAGAACTTCACCATGAACGACCTGATGACGAGGAAAGACCTGGTCATCAAGCACGAGCTGGACGTCATCATCAACCAGCTCGAGCGCAACGACGTCGAAATCGTGTACGGCACCGCCTCCTTCGTGGACCCCCACACGGTGCAAGTCCGGCGCAATACCGGCCAGGTGTATACGCTCACGGCCCCGTACATCGTCATCGCCACCGGGTCGCGCCCCCGCCGGGGGGAGGAAGTGCCGTTCAACGACAGGACCATCTGCGATTCCGACTCGATCCTCTCCTCCGACTCGCTCCCGAAGACCATGACCGTGGTCGGGGGCGGCGTAATCGGCTGCGAATACGCCTCCATGTTCGCCGCCTTCGGCATCAAGGTCACCCTGCTGGAGCGGCGCAACGAACTCCTGCGGTTCGTGGACCAGGAAGTGGTCCAGGCCCTGATTTATCAAATGCGCACCAACGGGGTCATGATGAAGCTCGGAGAGGACCTCGACAAGGTCGCGGAGGACGAACGGGGCCGGGTCGTGGCCACGCTCAAGAGCGGCAAGACCGTGATCACGGATATGCTGCTCCATTGCATGGGTCGCATGGCCAACACGGACGAGCTGAACCTGGGCGCCGTCGGCATCGCCACGGACAAGATGGGGCAGATCAAGGTGAACGAGCATTACCAGACCGAGGTCCCGCACATCTACGCGGCCGGCGACGTGATCGGCTTTCCCGGTCTGGCCTCCACCTCCATGGAACAGGGGCGGCTCGCCTGTTGTCACGCCTTCAACATCGCCCAATCTTCCCTGCCCAAGATCATGCCTTACGGGATCTACACGATTCCCGAGATTTCCACCGTCGGGAAGAACGAGGAGGAGCTGACGAAAGCCGGGGTTCCCTACGAAGTGGGCCGGGCCTTCTACAAGGAAATCGCCAGGGGCCAGATCTTCGGCGACCTGGAGGGGCTCCTCAAGCTCATCTTCCACCGAGACACGCTGGAGCTGCTGGGCGTCCACATTATCGGCGAGGGGGCCACGGAACTGGTCCACATCGGCCAGGCGGTCATCACCTACGGAGGGCAAGTGGACTTCTTCGTCCACAACGTCTTCAACTACCCGACCCTGGCCGAGTGCTATCGCACCGCCGCCCTGGACGGGATCAACCGCCTCGGCCGCAACTAACACATGTCCCGCTCCGCTCGACCCTTCCCTGTCATGCGACGTTCATTCCGGCTATCGGCCATCAGCCATCAGCTCCGGGGAGTATAGCCATGTCGTTCTGCAATCATCTTCGCAAGCTCGCGCAACCGATTTGGGACGCCCAACTGACCCATCCCTTCGTCGTGGCGCTGGGCAAGGGCACGCTACCCCAACGCAAGTTCAAATATTACATCCTGCAGGACGCGCGCTTTCTCGGCGACCTGGCCCGCATCTTTTCGGCTGCGGCGCAGAAGGCGCCGGACCCCGAATCGGCGCTGCGGTTCAACAAGCTGGCGGAGGAAACCATCCTCGTCGAGCGGAGCCTGCACGAAAGCTACGGAAAGAAGTGGAAGATGACGGCCAAACAGATGACCTCCGTCCCGATGGCGCCGACCAACTATGCCTACACCAGGCACATGCTCTCGGTGGCTGCCAGCGGCTCGGCGGCTAAAATTACCGTCGTCGCCCTCCCTTGCGCCTGGATCTACTGCGTCGTCGGCAAGCACCTGTTGAAAAACGGCCTGCCGCGCGAGGACCATCCCTACCGCGACTGGCTGCTCCTCTACGCCTCGCCGGAATTCGCGGCCGTCCAGGAGTGGATGAGGGCCAAAGTGGACCGGTGGGCCAAGGAGGCGAGCAAGGCAGAGAGGCGGAGGATGGAAGAGGCCTTCGTGATCAGCTCAAGATATGAGTGGATGTTTTGGGAGATGTCCTGGAACGAGGAAGAGTGGCCGGTATAAAGAGGGAGTGGCGGGCATTGGCAGCCGTGCCGTCCCTTTGCTCGCAGAGCGCGCAATGAAAATGTGCTTGCTCGATGCGCGCAGTCCGGGCCAGCACAGCTGCCAGCCCGCTAAATGCACCGGCCAAAGATGGAAAGAGAGTAGAAGACTGGTCGCGTGACTACCGCCGACCTGCGTGGTACAAAAGATCGTGGCTACGGTCCGGTTCGAGGTTCAGACTCCTCTTGGAGTCATCGTGCGCACAACGAACGAGTATTGGGAACGGATCGTCAATGAAAAGCATCGGAACATGCGGGATCGCGAAGACGAGGTCAAAAACACAAACCGACCTGTCCAAAATTAAGTGGGGCAGTACAGTTGCGGCTTGGGCAGGCTAGATCTCGCCGCGGCGAAAGCGGTCGCGGATGGCTTTGGCCTGCGGGGTCATTGCCTGCCAGAGCAGGCGGTTGGCGTCTTCGAGCCATTGCAGTTTGACTTCCGGCGGCAAGGCCCGCCAGCGGCGAATCTGCTCGTCCGTCACACGGTACGAAAACCCGCCACGGTAATCCTGAGCAGGCTGGACGCTCATCCGATGCCTCCTTCATTCAGGCGCTGGATTTGCCGGAGCGCTTCGATGTCGGAGCGGTCTTGCTCACGGTTCGAGAGCGACTTCAGAGCGATCAAGTCAGGGACATCGGCCAGCGGAATCGTCATATCTCCGACGTTGGCATTCTTTCGATTCGCATAGGCGGCCTCGAACTCAATCGGATTCTCCAAGAACATGTCCACTTCCTCGTAAGGCCGGGCTGGATGCAGCCAGGTAAAGAAAATCATGGACTTCTGTTCTTTCCACTCCCTGCGCTTTGCAGGATCGAGGACTTCTTCCGCACCGACCGGCACGCGGGGCTTGTATCCCAGCGAGGTCATCGTCTGAACGAAGGTGCGGAGATTAGGCTCCGCCAGGTCCACCATGAGATCCAAGTCGGCGGTCATGCGAGGAACGCCATGCAGGTTGATCGCCACCGCACCAACCAATAGGTAGCGGATGTGGGCGGCATGCAGTCCTCGAAAGAGCGCTTCATACAGCATGCGCCAGTGTAAAGAATTTTATCGAGGCTGACAAGAAAAGCTGTACCTTCAAGCGAAACAAGCTCCGGGGACCGCCTACTGAACCGGCTGTTTGGGGGAAGGTTTCTTTTTGGGGGCGGCGCCGGGGCCGGATTTGAGCTTGGCGAGTTCCGCGTCTTGTTCGGCGAGACGGCGCTTGAGTTGTTCGATTTCGCCTTGCAGTTGTTGGACCGTCGCCTTGAGGTCCTCGGTCGCCGGCGCGCTGGCCGCCTGAGGTGGAGGAGTGACGGCTGCGGCCGGTTTCGTCGGGACGGGCGGAGCTGGTTTGAGCGACGCCAGGAACTTGCGGTGGTCCAGGATCACCTCGCTGGCGGCGGGATTGTCGTACCCGCTCATCCAGTTGTTCCGCGAGAGGACTACGGAGGCGACCGGGTCGAAGGTGAGCGTACGTCCGCGCACCTTCAGCGGGCGCAGGGGGTTGGCCTTCAGCGTCCTGGCCTCCTCGCCGGCCGGCACGGCCTCCCGGTCGTTGGCCACGATCACGTGCAGTTGTTGTTCTTCCGCGTACAGGGCTCCCGAGGTGATCTCCTCCCCCTGCCCGGCCGGATACGCCAGGTAAAACGTCACCCATTCGTGCGGCTTGGCCAGACGAAACGCTTCTCTGACCGCCGGCGTCAATTGGCCGATATCCTCCGGCGAAAAGACGGGCCTGGGCTGCGGCTGCTTGTCGAGCATGCCGACCCGTTCGATCAGATAGAGCCGCGACAGGATGGCGTCCAGGTCCTGCTCGCTCCACTGGGCCGGATGGTCATAGCGGACCTCGCCGGCCTTGTCTGCCTGGGCATAGGTCTGGAGCCGGACCAACCAGGGAGCCCCTTCGACGACCGGCCGCGAGACGAACGAGGGGCCGCCGCAGCCAAGGCACAGGGCCAGGAACGTGGCGGTCAGGATGGGCGTACGTATGGAGGCAAACCGTGGCATGGGGTTGAGACTCGTGTTATACACGGATACGCATCACGGGGCAACGTACGGAGCGCGCATGACTCAGCGGCAGATCTGGCTGAACTTGGCGGGACTACTGGCCCTGATCTGCCTCTGCGCCGGCTGGTATTGGCAATCCACCGGAGTCAGGGCCATTCCGGCCTTGACCAGGGCGCTCAGGGATGAACAGTCACAGGCCCGCATCTTCGCGGCGCAGGGCTTGGCCGAGACCGGAGTCGCCGCCAAAGCGTCGGTCCCGGACCTGCTCGAGGTTGCCCTCCACGATCCCGTGCAATATGCCGGCGCCGAAGCAGCCAGGGCCCTCACGAGGATCGACCTCTTCGCGGCCCGGCAGGTCATGGCTTCCTGCCTGCCCCTGTTACAAGACCAGGACGTCCAGGTGCGCCGCAACGCCTGTTCCGTCCTGGCGAGCCTTGGGCCGGTGGCCAAGCCGGCTGTGCCTGCGCTGGTGGCGCTGCTGGACGATCCGGACGATCTGGTCCGCGACCGAGCGGTGGACGCATTGGCCATGATCGGCCTTCCCGCCAAGACGGTGCTGTCCGCCTTGACCAGGGCCCTGGAGGACAAGACCGCTTTTGTCCGCTATACGGCGACCAGACATTATGCCTTCACCCTGACGCCGCCGCCGGACAGTTGGCCGTTATTGAGACGGCTGATGAATGACCGGGACAAGGGCGTGGCGTCCCTGGCGCGAAGCGCGCTGGATCGGGCCATGCGCGAACCGGCCCCCAAGGCGTCGGTCTATGCCCAAATGATCGGCATGAAGACCAGCACCGGCTACGCGCTTCAACAACTGGCCATGCTGGGGCCGGGGGCGGCCGAAGCCCTGCCGGTCCTCGTGCCGGTGCTGCAGGATGAACAGGCGCTGCACCGGTACCTGGCCGTCGAAACCCTGGGGGCGATCGGCCCACAGGCGGCAGCGGCGGTCCCGGCCCTGACCAAGTTGTTGACGGATGACGACCAGGTGGTGCGCGAGAGCGCCGCGGAGGCCTTGGCCTCCATCGGCGGAGCGGGGCCACCATGACCGGGCAGGCGAACAGACCGGACCTGACCAAGCTCACTCTGACACTCTATTGGGGGAGCATCTTCCTGGGATTGACGCTGCCCTGGATCGTCCGGATCGCCCATGAGGTCTATGCGGGCCATGTGCCCTGGATGGATGCGCTGCAGAGCCTCCACCGGCAGCTCTTTGCGCCCGGCTACAACCTCTTTCTGGTGGGCGCGATGAATGCGGCGCCGTTCGCGATCTTCGCCCTGTTCGTCCTGTTTCATCTCGGCCGGGCGCACTTGTGCGAACCGGCGATCATCCCCCGCCGCATCGGCGGAGCGCTCGGCGGCGCCACGGTGCTGCTGGGCGTCAGCTTCTGGGCCCATATCGGCACGGTGGTCTACCCGGACGCCCAGGGCGCGTTGGTCTATTTCTTTCTGCCCTTCTATTTATCGATCCTGATCCCGCTGGGCTACGCGGTCGGACGCCGGCTCGGCAGAGGCTGGGGCGGCCGGCTACCCGACCGGGACAGGGCTGTTGGTGAATAGGCGGCTCTTGTGTATGATACGGGTGTCGGCCGAATGATTCGGACCGAAACTCTTCACACGCGAGTCGGTGACGGATGACCATGAAACAAGTTTTGACGATTGCCGGATCGGATTCCGGCGGAGGCGCGGGCATCCAGGCGGACATCAAGACCCTGTCCGCCAACGGGGTCTACGCCATGTCGGCGATCACCTCCATCACCGCACAGAACACCCAGGGCGTGGTGTCGGTCTACGACCTGCCGGTCAAGATCATCGAGGCGCAGATCGACGCCGTCTTCGAAGACTTCGACGTGGCGGCGGTGAAGACCGGCATGCTCTCCTCGGCGCAGATCGTGGATACGGTCAGCCGCAAGCTCAAGCACTACCGCGCGGCGAATCTGGTGGTGGACCCGGTCATGGTGGCCAAGAGCGGCCATCCTCTCTTGCAACAGGACGCGGTGGACCACCTGAAAGCGACCTTGGTCCCTCTGGCCCTCCTGGTGACGCCTAACATCCACGAGGCGGAACAGCTCTCGGGCCTCTCCATTAAGTCCCTGGCCGACGCGCGGCAGGCCGCCAAGGCGATTCACAAGCTGGGCTGCAAGCACGTGCTGATCAAGGGCGGCCATCTGCTCGCCGAGCGGGGCACGGACCTGCTCTATGATGGGAAGTTCTTCAACGTCTACAAGGGCGAGTTCATCGAGACGCCCCACACGCACGGCACCGGTTGCACCTATGCCTCGGCCATCGCCGCGCAGCTGGCCAGGGGCAAGGCCCTGCCCGATGCGGTGCAGCAGGCAAAGCTCTACGTGACGGAAGCGATCCGCCACCACCTGGCCATCGGCCACGGCAAGGGGCCGACGAACCACTTTTATTTTCTCCCGCAGTGAGGGTACGCCCATGCACGTCCGTCCTCCGCTGTTCCTGCTGACCGGCTTCTTCTGGCTGTTGCTATCCGGGCTGCTCGGCGTCGCGCTGTTCATCGGCATCATGATCGGCAATCCCCTGCCGCCGCAGACCCGCCTCGTACACGTACACGCCGCGCTGGTCGGGGGCGTGGCGCAGATGATCCTCGGCGCGATTCTGGCCTTCGTGCCGGCCCTGCTGATGACCGGCAAGGACCGGCCGGAATCCCATCCGGTCCTCTATGGCCTGATCAACGGAGGCGCCGTCGGCATGTTGATCGGCTTCGCCGCCGGTCAGCCGACCCTCGTCGCAGCCTCCGGCCTGCTGGTCGTCCTGGCCTTCCTCGCCGTGTTGAAAGACGGGCTCGGCCAGGCCCAAAGCAGCCTGGTGTCCCCTCCGTTGAACCTCTGGTTTTACGGCGTGGCGTTGGTCGCCCTGCTGGCGGGACTGGGCATCGGCGAAGCGATGGCCATGCGGCTGTTCCCCGTCACGCTGCACGGCCAGGCCCGGCTGGCCCACATCCATCTGAACCTGCTGGGGCTCGCGACCCTCGCAATCGTCGGCACGATGCACAACCTGTTTCCGACGGTCTTGAACGTGCCCCTCTACAGCCAGAAGCTCGCCCGCTGGACCTTTGCCCTGCTGCCGGCCGGCATGGCCCTGCTGATCGCGGGGTTTCTGCTGGGCGACCTGCGGGTCGAGATCGCCGCCGGCGCGGTGATCATCGCCGGCGCCCTTCTCTACGGGTGCAACATCGTGCGGACCTGGATCGCGGCCGGCCGGCCAAGCCGCATCGCCTCGGACCATTTCATGCTGGCCACCTTCTTCCTTCTGCTGACGACGATCGGCGGCCTGTTCGTCGCCATCAACAGCCTCTGGGAGCCGGCCTACGTTCCCATCGGAAAACTCCATCTGGTGGCCTATACCCACCTGGCGCTGATCGGATTCATCCTGCAGACCGTCATCGGGGCCCTGTCGCACCTGCTGCCGATCATGCTCGCGGTCAAGCGGGTCAAGAGCCACAAGAAGCGCGGCCCTTATCTGGAATCCCTCACCGGCATCATCGAGCAATGGCGGCCCCTGCAGGTCGGGACGCTCAACATGGGCACGGTGGCGCTCCTGTTCACCGCCGGCCTCGTCTGGCAATACAGCCTGCGCGTGCCGGCCGTGCAAACGGCCGCCTGGATCAGCGCCGCCCTGCTGGCCGTCGGCCTGCTCATCTTCGGCTTCAAGGTGATCCGGCTCCTGCGGCATCAGCCGCCGGAGAAATCGGACGAATAGCGACGCTCGGCTCTCTCCGGCATTTCTGCTACAATACCGCGCATGGAGCAAGCGCTGACGTTCCAGGATGGGGCCGGCCACAAGGTTTCCGCCGTCCTGGCCACACCGGCCCAGCCGACCGACCGGATCGTCGTCCTGCTGCACGGCTTTCTGTCGAACAAGAACAGCACCACGAACAAGACCCTCACCAGAGCCTTTCTGGAGCAGGGCCTGGCCGCCCTGAGGTTCGATTTCTTCGGGCAAGGCGAGAGCGACGGGCCCTTCGAGCGCATCACCATCACGAAGGCCCTGGACCAGGCACAATCCGCCATCGCACTGGCCTCGGCCAAGGGCTATCGCCGGATCGGCCTGATCGGCTCCAGCTTCGGCGGGCTCATCGCCCTCATGGCCGCCGCCGAGGAAGCAGGCAAAGGACGCCTGGCCAGCCTCGCGCTCAAATGTCCCGTGCCGGATTTCGAAGAAATGCTTCGATTGGAGTTCGGCCCGGAGGGCATCGTGGCGTGGAAACGCACCGGGACGATTCCCAACATCACCGGCGGGAACGAGCGCGTCCCGCTCCACTATGCGTTTTATGAAGAGTGCGCGCGCTACCGGGGCTACGACGCGGCCAAATCCGTCACCGTGCCGACCCTGATCGTCCAGGGCGATCAGGACGAATTCGTGCCGATCCATCAAAGCCGCCGTCTGCTGGAAGCCCTGCGGCAACCGAAGCGTCTGGATATCCTCCCCGGCGCGGACCATGGATTCTCGAAGGCCGAGGACTTTCGCTCGATGGCCGGCAAGCTGATCGAGTGGACCGTGATGCACCTGTCGGCTCAATCAACCTAGGGGGGCGTGATGCAGGAACTCCATAGCTTGGGCGAGGAACGGCTGGAGGTCTTGAAGATCCTCTATCCCTGGTACAAGGAAGAAGTCTTTCGCCGGCGGGAGCAGATGATGCGGCTGACGGCGTTCGCCAGCGCGTTTCTCGTCTTGTTGCTGGTCACGATGCTGGCGGTCCCCTCGGCGGCCCATTCGGGCGTGACCGGCGCGCTCTTCGCGATCACCGGCGTGGCCCTCTTCACCGCCATCTTCGCCTATTTGATCCTGCAGCAGCGCGACCGCCACCGGATGGCCAAACAGGCGTTGATCGAGATCGAACGGGCCATGGGGCTCTTCGACGAAGGACGCTACCTGGAGGAAAAGAGCTTGTACCCGGAAGAGTGGCAAACCGCCTGGCACGCGGACCGCAGCGTGATCGTCTACCTCACCGTCCTCGCCGCCCTCACGGTCCTCGTCGTCGCCGCCGTGCTGCTCAGGCCATAACGGCTGCTGAAAAAGCCTTCCGGCTTCGTTCTCGCACCCGTTGCACTCTTCGGATCAACGGGTTTCTCGCCGTCTCCTTGCGACATACCGATAAACGTATGCCTCAGTCGCCGGCTCGCTGCGGCCTCGCCGGAATGCCTTTTTGATCAGCCTTACTAGACGATTTAATTCTAATAACGCTTCACCTGTGGGCTAAGTCACATTGACATGTCTTTCAAGCAGGGCTACGATGCCTGTCGCCTGCACTGACCTTCCCCCCGAAAACTAGGCCATTGGCATGGAAGGAGAGATGTGCTGTCATGGGCCCACAGGAGGAGGTCTATGGCGCGGAAACGGCATACGGAAGAACAGATCATCGTCGTGCTGAAGGAAGCCCAGGCGGGGCTCCCTGTCCTGGATCTCTGCCGCAAGCATGGCATCTCGGACGCCACCTTCTATAAATGGCGGGCGAAATATGGCGGGCTGGAGGTGAGCGACGCGAAGAAGCTCCGGCAGCTGGAAGAGGAAAACCGGCGCTTGAAGCAGATGGTGGCCGACCAGGCGCTGGATATTCAGGCGCTGAAAGCGGTCACCGCAAAAAAACTGGTAGGGCCCAAGGCGAAGCGAGCGGCGGCCCAGGGGCTCGCCGAGCGCTTTGGGCTGAGTCAACGACGGGCGTGTCGGCTCGTGGCCCTGGATCGGAATACGTGCCGGTATCGGAGTAGGCGCCTAGACGATCCGGCACTGCGCAAACGGATTCGGGAGATTGCTGAGACCAAGCGGCGCTACGGCTGTCCCCGGATCTATGTGCGGCTACGGCGGGAAGGCTGGCGGGTGAACCACAAGAAGGTCGAACGGCTCTATCGGGAGGAAGGACTCTCGTTACGGCGTCGGGCACGCAAGCAGGTGGCCCTCCCACGCGTGCCGCTGCCCCGGCCGACTGGGCCGGGCCGCTGTTACGCGATGGATTTCGTCCATGATCGCTTGGCCACGGGCCGACGGTTCAAGTGTTTGACGATGACGGATCTCTGTTCGAAAGAGGTGCCGGTCATTGTAGTGGACGTCTCGATCTGGGCCAGCGGGTCTGCCGTATCCTGGATCGGCTCTTTGGGAATCGGCCCTTGCCGGAACGCCTGATCCTCGATAACGGACCCGAATTTGCCAGCCTGACCCTGGATGCCTGGGCAGCTCAGCACGGGGTGCAGCTGCACTTCATCCAACCCGGCAAGCCGGTCCAGAACGCCTTCATTGAAAGCTTCAACGGCAAATTCCGGGACGAATGTCTTAACGAGCACTGGTTTGTGACCTTACAGGAAGCCTGACATCCCCCCAGTTATTAGGCCACCCTCTCAGTTAGTCATGCACACACCGGGTGCGGGGCGATGGTGTCGGGTGCCGGGGGCCGATACCCCAAGGCGCTGTGGGGCCGGAACCGATTATAGGCC
>Ga0233425_10000439_pt1 | contig 108802 bp, 88 predicted proteins | sample Watercolumn_Towu_2_FD_181712 | JGI IMG/M metagenome (GOLD analysis project Ga0233425, IMG submission 181712) | Freshwater microbial communities from Lake Towuti, South Sulawesi, Indonesia - Watercolumn_Towuti2014_140_MG | ecosystem: Environmental > Aquatic > Freshwater > Lake | place... | reverse complement strand
ACAGACTGTGTGAGAACTCTTGAACGGTTGACGGATGGGCGGCGTCTGAATCGAACAAGGAGAATTTCACGTGAGCTATCATCGCGGCCCAGATCGTTCGCAAACCCAGTTGCTGCCACCCTGCGTCGAGGATTATGTCGCCCCAGATGCCCCCGTGCGGTTTATCGACGCGTTTGTCGAGGGACTGGACTTTTCCACCCTCGGCTTCCTCCACGCCCAACCCGCCCCTACGGGACGCCCGCCGTATCATCCGGCCGACCTGCTCAAGCTCTATCTCTACGGCTACCTCTATCGGCTCCGCTCCAGTCGCCGCCTCGAAGCGGAAGCCGCCCGCAACCTGGAGTTGATCTGGTTGTTGCGCGGGGTGCGCCCCGACTTCAAGACCATCGCCGACTTCCGCAAGGACAACCGCGCCTGTTTCACGAAGGTGTTCAAACAGTTCAACCTGCTCTGTCGTCGGCTGGACCTGTTCGGGGCGGAACTGGTGGCCATTGACGGGGCGAAGTTCAAGGCGGTCAATCATCCGCGCCGGCATTACACGCAGGCGCAGTTGCAGGAACTGCTCGCCAAGATCGAGGCGCGCATTGAGCAGTATCTCGCGGAATTGGACGGACAGGACGCGGCGGCCGAAGGCGCGGGCGGCGCGCCGCCGCCAGCGGCGTTGCAGGAGAAGATCGAGCAGTTGCGGGCGCGGCGCGGGCGCTACGACGAACTGCTGGGCGAGTTGGCGGCAAGCGGACAGAGCGAAGTGTCGCTGACCGATGGGGACAGTCGGGGGATGTTGCGGGTGGGCGTGGGGTACAACGTGCAGACGGCGGTGGACGGCAAACACGATCTGATCGTGGCGGCCGAGGTGGTGCAAGCGGCTAACGATGAAGGGCAATTGAGCGGGATGGCGGCGGCGGCAAAAGCGGAACTGGGCGTGGAACAATTGAAAGTCGTGGCCGATGCTGGCTACCACGAAGCGCAGCAATTGGAAGCGTGCGAAACGGCCGGCATCGAGACCTACGTGCCGGTGCCGGGGCGAACCAGTGGGCAGAGCCGCGACGGGCGGACGGTGTATCCGAAGGAAGCGTTTCGCTACGATGCGGCGCGGGATGGTTATCATTGTCCCGGTGGCCAGGAGTTGACGCGGCGGCGGACGCGAACGCGGCGCGGCAAAACGTTTCACGAGTATGCGAATCGTGCGGCGTGTCGCGGCTGTGCGCTGCGGGCGGCATGTACGGCGCGCGCGTATCGGGAGATCGAACGACTGGTCAACGAAGCGGTGGTGGAACGACAAGCGGCGCGAGTGGCGGCGGCGGCAGCGGTGGTGGCTCGGCGCAAAGAGATCGTGGAGCACGTGTTTGGGACGTTGCGCAACTGGGGGCACGACACGTTTCTGATGCGTGGGTTGGCGAACGTGCGGGCGGAGTTCAGTTTGAGCGCGTTGAGCTACAACCTGCGGCGGGTGTTGAGCGTCGTGGGAGTGGCGGCGCTGCTGGTCGCGGTGACGCCATAAGCGCGGCGGCGGCTTGTCGTGCCGCTGCAGAACGCAGGCTGAGATGCTGAGGGATGGTCATCGGTGTCCCGAGGGGTTGTGAATCTGCCATTGGCGCGGCATCGCCAGCGTCTCCTCTGCATCTCTCCATCTGCTGCCGAGTTCTCACACAGTCTGTTGTCAAAGCCCCCAAACTGTTCTGGACCGATTGCGGGCTTGCCGCCGCGCTCGCCGGGATCAAATCCTCCCACGAACTTGCCTCCCGCATGGATGCCGGCTTCTGGCTCGAACAAACCCTGTTCCAAACCTTCCAGACATGGCGCGCCCTCGACCCGCAGCGGCGCAGACTGCATTTCTGGCGGGACCGGGCCGGACACGAAGTGGATTTCGTTCTGGAACAGGACGGCAAACTCGTCGCGCTCGAAATCAAAACAGGCAGCCAGATCGCCACCAGCGACACGACCGGACTTCGCGCCTTTCGAGATTCCCTGAAACGCAAAACCGCGCTGGTCCGCAATGCGATCCTGCACGCCGGCCAAGCCCGCCCTCTCGATGACGATACCGTTGCCCTGCCGTGGGGATGGATGGTGCCCAAGACCCAGTAAGTGCCTTCGCCTTCCGTCTCTCAGCGCGCCAACATCACTACCCGGAACCCGGTGTGGTTGGAGCGAGCCAACGGGTTGTTGGCGCGGGTCGCCGACCGGCAAAACGCGGCACTGTAGCCCCGCGAACCGCCGCGCAACACACGATACGGCCCGGTCGCGGCACCGGTCGGATCAATGGCGGATTTGACAGTGTACTCTCCATGCCAATCCTGACACCATTCCCAAACATTGCCGTGCATGTCATACAAGCCCCATGCGTTTGGTTTCTTCTGCCCGACAGGATGCGTTTGTTCCTGACTGTTGTCCTTGAACCATGCGTAATCGCGCAATTTGTCCGGGGCATCTCCGAAGCAATAATCCGTCTTCGACCTAGCTCGACATGCATATTCCCATTCCGCCTCGGTCGGCAGCCGGAACGTCTGGCTTGGCACTTTCCCTTTCAATGCCTCCAGAAATTTCTGGCAGTCCTCCCAAGTCACCATTTCCACCGGGTGCTTTGCGCCTTTGAGCTGGCTCGGATTGCTGCCCATGACTTTCTCCCACTGCTCCTGCGTGACCTCGAACTTGCAGAGGTAGAACGGCTTGGTAATCGTCACCCGATGCGCCGGCTTCGCGCCGCCCACCGTGTCCGACCCCATCATGAATGAGCCGGCAGGGATCAAAACAAATTCCATCTTCACGCCGTCGCCAAGGTCAACGGCCATTTCCTTCAACCCCGACACTTGTGTCGGGGCGCTGACGGTCGGTTTGGGCGGGACAACCGGCTTGCCCGGTGCTGCTGTGTTGAAGAACGCGATGGCCATCAGGTCGTTGATCTTCGTCAGCGTCTTGATCTCGCGCAACACGGCGATGTTCTGCGCTCCCACCGAGGCGTCGCATCGCAACTCTTGTAGCGGCGCGCCTTTCAGCGGACTCAGGTCGCTGACGCGCGTGTTCTGACACCAAAGCACTTTCAGCGGCATTCCTTCCAGCGGTCTGAGATCGCCTACCGCGGTATCGTTGCAGCCCAGCACGGTCAACTTCATTCCCGCCAACGGCGCGAGATCGCTGACGAGCGTCCCGCCGATACTCAATTCCGACAACGGCATCCCCGCCAGCGGCGTGAGGTCTTTCACCGGATTGTTCAGGCAATACAGGCTCTTTAACGGCAAGCCTTTCAATGCCGACAAATCGCTCAACACACCTTTCCGGTCCGCCGTCCACGGCGACAGCGTCAGCTTCTTCAACCACGGCAACATGGCGAGCGGCGTCAGGTCGGTGACGCCTTCCGTGGAGAGGGTCAACTCCGTGACGGCACCCGCTTCGATTTTGTGGGAGCACTTTCCGTCGAAGGACGGATTGAGTTCACTGAGTTTGATCAAGAAGGGGTCAAATGGTTTCTCCGCCGCGCCGGCTGCCAGCGCAGCAATCACCAACACGCCAAGAACACGTATGGTTTTCATACAGATCAGTTCTCTGTTTCGGTCGGCATCGTATGAAACTGCCCACACTCGCACAAGGCGAAAGATAGCTGCTTACCGGCAGATCACAGAATCGCTGTCAACAATTCCGTTGCACGTGCTACGAAATTGTTGCCACGCTATCGCGCGTTTGGAACCTTTGGGCAACTTGATCCCGACCGGCGTCCGGGACGGACGCCACTACACCAGCGCGTGGTGTAGTGGCCGCCGTCCCGGCGGCTTCTTGCCCAACACTTACAACTTCAAACCTATAGCGCGGAAAATTATGCTCGCAAGACTGGAATATCCGGGTATAGAAGGAACACCCGATATGGAGCCGACACCGCAGAAATCCCCCGACGGACCACAAGACGTTGCGCTGGCGCAAACGTTGGTTTCCGCTTACCAGAAAGTCACCGGCGAACTCAGCAAACTCATCGTTGGCCAGAACGAAGTCATCGAACAGTTGATGATCGCCATCCTCGCCCGAGGGCATTGCCTGCTTGAGGGCGTGCCGGGCCTAGCCAAAACGCTCATGGTGCGCGGGCTGGCGCAAGTGATGGAGTTGTCGTTCCGCCGGATCCAGTTCACGCCGGACCTGATGCCGTCGGACATCACCGGCACCGAAGTCATTTACGAAGACCCGGCGACGGGCCGGCGTAACCTGACGTTCCTGCCGGGGCCGTTGTTCGCGCAGATGATTCTCGCCGACGAAATCAACCGCACGCCGCCGAAGACTCAGTCGGCACTCTTGGAGGCGATGCAGGAACATTCGATCACCGTCGGCGGCAAAACCTATCCGCTCACCGAGCCGTTCTTCGTTCTGGCGACGCAGAACCCGATCGAACAGGAAGGCACCTACCCGTTGCCCGAAGCGCAGCGCGACCGGTTCCTCTTCCACGTCAAGGTCACGTATCCGACCCGCGAACAGGAACGCGAGGTCATCACCCGGACCACCAGCGCGTTCGAGACGACGATGTCGTCGGTCATCACGGGGCCGGAGATCATCGCGTGCCAGACGCTCGTGCGGCGAGTGCCGATACCGGATCATGTGATGGATTTTGTCCTCGACCTCGTCCGTTGCACCCGGCCGAAGGAAGTTGACCAGCAACTCTCGTTTGTGAAGGAACTCATCGAGTGGGGCGCCGGGCCGCGCGCATGCCAGTATCTCGTGCTCGGCGGCAAAGTCCGCGCCGTGTTGCAAGGTCGCTTCCATGTCACGATTGACGACATCGAGGCGGTCGCGCATCCCGTGTTGCGGCACCGCGTCATCCCGACGTTCAACGCCGAAGCCGAAGGCATCAACGTGGATGAAATCATTGACCGTATCCTCAAGGCCGTGCCGCGCGGCACACCGTCCAAAGTATTGTGAGTCGTCCGTCTGATTTTCTGACACCGGCCGACCTGCAGAAAATCAGCAATCTGCAGGTCCTCGCCCGGCTTGTCGTCGAGGGGTTTTGCTCCGGCCTGCACACTTCGCCGCACAAAGGTTTCAGCGTCGAGTTTCGCGAACACCGCCAATACGTCCAAGGCGACGAAATCCGACGGCTCGACTGGAAGGTCTTCGGCAAAAGCGACCGCCTTTACATCAAGGAGTACGAAGAGGAGACGAACCTGCGCGCGACATTGCTCGTGGACGTCAGTGGATCGATGTCCTACGCAGGCGCCGGCACGGCGAAATACCAATACGCGATTCGGCTCGCGGCGTGCCTGTCGTACTTGATGTTGCGGCAAGCCGACAGCGTCGGGCTGGTCACATTCGACAAAAAGATCCGCCACTACATTCCGCCGCGCTCACGTCCCGGTCATTTGAGCGTCCTGCTCGACGCGCTCCAGCAAACGGAACCCGGCGGCGAGACCGAGTTGGCGAAAGTTTTCCACCAACTCGTCCCGAAGATTCACCGGCGCGGCCTACTCATCATCTTTTCCGATTGTTTCGGCAACGTGACGGAGCTGATGTCGGCGCTGGCGCATTTTCGGCACGCCCGCCACGACATCATCATCTTCCAGATTTGGGACCCGGACGAACTGACGTTCCCGTTCAAGCAATGGACCCGGTTCGACTCGCTCGAATCCGAGACCGACAAACGCCTGATTGATCCCGTCGGGCTTCGCTCCGTGTACATGGAGAATCTGGAGAAGTTTCGCAGAGACCTCAAGGACGGCTGCCACCGGCACCGCATTGACCTCGTGCCAGTGACGACCGACAAACCGTACGCCGAGTCGCTGGCGTATTATCTCGCCCGCCGGATGAAGACCGCATGACTTTCCTGAACATCATCTTGTTGAGCGGTCTTTCGGCGGCGAGCATTCCGATTATCATTCATCTGCTCCACAAGCGCCAGTTCAAGGTCGTCAAATGGGCCGCGATGCATCTGCTCGACCCGCTCCAGCGCAAACAACGCCGGCGAATCCAGATCGAGCAGCTTCTCCTCTTGATCGTGCGCTGCATGATTCCGGCGGTGCTCGCGCTGTTGATGGCGCGGCCGGTGTTGACCGGGATGCAATCATTGATGGGCGGCGCGAAAACTTCCGTCGTCGTCGCGCTCGACAACTCTTATTCGATGGAAGTCGGCACCAAGAACCGGAACACCTTCACCGACGCGCGCGCCGCCGCCAGCCAGATCATCCGACACCTCGGTCGCGGCAGCGAAGTCGGCGTCGTGTTGATGGGCGGCGTGCCAAGCTCACTGCTCGACGAGGCGACCTACAACACCGACCGCGCCGACCGCGAGCTTCGCAAGCTCCAGACCGGCTACGGTTCCGCCGCGGTGCCGGCGTCGCTCGAACTCGCCGTCGGCATGCTCGGTAAAATGCACGAAGTCCAGCGCGAGATGGTCGTCGTCAGCGATTTCCAGAAAATCAGTTGGGGCGAGTCCGACGACGTCGAGCGCTCACGCATCGCGAACCTGCTCAAGAAACTTCCGGTCGCCACGCCGGTCACCTTCGTTCACATCGGACAGGAGGACAAAAACAACGTCAGCGTCCAGTCGCTCGATTTCAGCCGGTTCCTGCTCGGCGTCGGCCAGAAGTTCCAAGTCCGCGCCAACCTCAGGAACCACGGCGACACCGCGTATCCGAGCTTGCGCGTCTATTTCAAGGTGGACAACCAGGAACGCGGCGTCGCGCAGATCGCGCTCGCTCCGCGCGAGACTGGACAAGTCCTCTTCACGCACACCTTCGAGGCCGCCGGGTCGCACGTCGTCGCCGTCGAGGCCGACGCGCCGGATTCGCTGAAGCAGGACAACTCGTTGCTCGCCGCCGTGCCGGTCTGGGACAATCTGCCGGTGCTCCTCATCAACGGCAACCCGGGCCGCGGCCCGCTCGAAGGCGAAACGGATTTCCTCGAAATCGCGCTTCGCCCATACAGCTCCAGCAAGAACTCGCTTGCCGACCTCATCACCACGACCGTCATCGAGCCGGAACGTAATCTCGCGCCCGCGCTCAAGGACAAACGCGTCGCCGTCCTCGCCAACGTCGCGCAACTGAACAACCAGCAGATCAAGCTCCTCGAAGATTTCGTCCACAACGGCGGCGGCCTGCTCATCTTCCCCGGCGACCGCATCAAGACGCCCTGGTACAACACGCAGTTCTACGCCGACGGCAAGGGCCTGTTCCCGTTGCGGCTCACGACACTCGAAGGCGGCCTCGACGACGACGCACCGCACACGGCGATCCTCGTCCAGCATTTCGAGCATCCCGCGCTCTCGCTCTTCAACGACCCGCGCCGCGGCAACCTCGCCAGCGCCACCGTCCGACTCTGGTACAAGTTCGGTGAACGTGGGAGCGGCCTCAGCGCCGCGACGGGAACCAACGACGTGCCGTTCGTCCTCGCCCGCCTCAGCACCGGCGACCCGTATCTTATCGAGAAAAAATTCGGCGAAGGCACCGTCATCGCCGCGAGCGTCCCGTGCGGTGGCGAGTGGTCGAACCTGCCGACGCGTCCCATTTACCTGCCGTTGATGCAACAGCTCGTCACCTACCTCGCCGCCAAATTCGATCCGCCGCGCAACGTTGACATCGGCCACCCGCTCGTCGCCGTTTTGCCGGCGTCGCTCAGCGGCAAGACGCTCGAACTCTCCGATCCCGACGGCCGGAAATACAAACTCACCGTCAAATCCGCCGGCGGCCGCGCCCTCGTCACCTTCAACGACACGCGCCGTCCCGGCCTCTACATCCTCGAAATGCCCGACAAGAAGGTGGTGCACTTCGTCGTCAACACCACGCGCGCCGAGTCCGACCTCACGCAGTTGACGCGCGACGAAATCAAAGCCGTCGCCAAACCATTCAACGCCGAAGTCGTCAACACCTGGGGCGAGTATCGCAAGCTCGAACAACGCCGCCGCTACGGCCGCGACCTCTGGCGTCCGTTACTCTGGATGCTGGTCGGCCTCGTCTTCATCGAACTGGCCCTCGAACAACGCATCACGAGGAGCAAACGATGATGCGCGGTCTTTGTCATTCTGAGCGAAGCGAAGAATCTCTGAACGGATGGACTCGTGTGACCGAATATTGTGAGGTCCTTCGCTTCGCTCAGGATGACAGGTCGGAGCGAACCGGGAAGGGCGAGGTCGCTTTATGACCCGCACCGTTACAGATTTGCGTTTCATCGGCGACTGGGGCGTCTGGCTCGCGGTCGTGATGGCGCTGGCGCTCGCGGGGGCGGCGTGGTGGTTTTACCGGCGTGAGACACACGCACAGGAAGGACGGGCGCGCTGGTTGTTGCCGCTGTTGCGGTCGGCGATTGTGTTCTTCATCGTGTTGATACTCGCCGGGCCGGTGTTGCATCACCGGAAGACCATCGGCGACCTCGCGCGCGTGCTGGTGTTCGTGGACGCCTCGAAGAGCATGGGCGTGACCGACGATTTCATGGATCCAAGCCGCAAAGTCATCGAAGCGACCAGCTACGGCTGGCTCCGCGAAGGCGTGTTGCCGTCGAACCGGCTCGGCAATGCCGTCAAACCGGAATTACTCACCAACGAAGTCGTCGTGTCGGCGTTCCAGAAGTTCGACGGCGCGACCCGGTGGCAACGGATGGAGTCGTTGCTGCTCAACGCGCACGACGGCATCCTGCCGCGCCTCGCGAAAAAACATAACGTCGAGGTCTGGGAGTTGGCCGGAACAAAACCGGAACGTATTTGGAATGCGGAACAAGCGGTGCCGTTACCGAAGAATCTGCCGGGCAAGCCGGAGGGCGATGCCACTGACCTCAGCGACGCCATCGCGGAACGCGTCGGGCAGAAATCGCACGAGCGTTGCGTCGTCGTGTTGCTTTCCGACGGCCAGCACAATCTCGGCAGCCCGCCGTTGGAGACCGCCAAGGTCGCCGGCGGACGCAACACCCCGATATTCACCGTCGGCGTCGGTGCGATTGAACGGCCCGCGGACCTCGCGGTGACTGATGTCACGGCGGCGGACACCGTGTTCGTCGAGGACCGCGTTCGCGGCGAAGTCTCGCTGAAGGACGACATGCCGGCGGGACAATCGTTCACGTTGAAGATCGAGGAAGGCTCACAGTTGCTTTGGGAGAAACCGCTGATCACCGAGCACACGCACCTCCGGAAGGTCGAGTTCGATTTCCCGATCAAGGACCTCGTCGAGGCAAAGAAGAAAGCCGTCGAGGGCGCGACCTTTACGAGCCTGCCGTTGGCGTTCAAGGTCAGCATCGCGCCGCTCAGCGGCGAGAAGGACGCCAACAACAACGCGATGACGTTCCGCGCGCGCGCCGTGACACAGCGGCGCAAGCTGCTATTGCTCGACGGCCGGCCGCGCTGGGAGTTCCGTTATTTGCGCAACATGTTCGACCGCGACCCGCAATGGGAAGTCAACGCGCTCGTCGCCGGCACCGAACTGACAGACGTGTGGGAGCGCGGCGACAAGCCCGGCCAGTTCCCGCCGACGCGCGAGGCGCTCTTCGCGTACGACCTGATCGGCTTCGGCGAAGTGCCCCCGAAACTTCTCCGCGACGAGGAACTCGAATGGATCAAGGAATTCGTTGGCACGCGCGGCGGCGGGTTGTTCTTCGTGGATGGCCAGCGCGAGGCGTTGCGCGCGCTGGCGCACGGCCCGCTCGGTGCGTTGTTCCCGGTCGAGTGGCTCGCCCGCGCTGGCAAGGAACTGCCGACCGGGATCGAGTTGACGGAGCGCGGCGCGGCGTTCGGCCCGATGCGGTTCGTCGGCGACACGAAGGAGAACGCGGCGGTGTGGCGCAGCTTGAAGCCGCCGCACTGGTTCGCGCCGGTGAAGGCGTTGCCCGGCGCGGAAGTGTTGCTCGATGGAATTACCGGAACACAAAAACAGCCTGTAATCGTGCTCCGGCCGTTCGGCGCCGGCAAAGTGCTCTTCCTCGGCACCGACGAGACGTGGCGTTGGCGCTACGATGTCGCCGACAAATATCAGGATCCGTTCTGGCACCAGATGGCTGCGGCGGTCATGGAGCCGCCGTACGCCGTGCGCGACAAGAACGTCGCGCTCGACGCCGGCACGGTGAACTACATCGCCGGCGACGCGGCGGAGTTGCGGGTCCGGTTGCGCGACGACCGCGGCCGCGCGGTGACGAAAGGACAACCGTCGGCGATGTTGTTCCGCGACGGCCAGAAAGTCGCGACGATCTCGCTCAGCGCCGACGACAACAGGGGCGGCGCGTTCCGCGGCAAGACCGGGCCGCTCGCGCCCGGCAGCTACGAGGTTCGCGTGGACGCGCACGGGTTGGTGCCGCAGGCCGGCGATTTGCACGCTGAGTTTTACGTTTCGTCGCGCGGCGGCGACGCGGCGCGCGAGCTGGCGGATTTGAATTGCAACGAGGAGCTTCTCCAGCAGATGGCGCGCGCCAGCGGCGGCGAGTTCTACCGTGAAGAAGACGCGCGCAAGCTCGTCGAAAAACTCGAACCCATGAGCAAAGGCCGCATCGAAGAATCCGAGACGATCCTCTGGCAGAGTTGGTGGTGGTTTGTCCCCATCGTTGGCCTGTTGACAGTCGAATGGCTCCTGCGAAAACGGAGCGGACTGATATGACGACGACCCGCCATAGTTTTGTCAATTATGTCATTCCGAGCTTGCGAGGAATCTCTAACTTCCCGTCCGGATTGATTGCAGAGATTCCTCGCAAGCTCGGAATGACAGATATATTCTCGCCGAAACGAGCCACCAGATGAACATGACCACGCTACATCCGATCGTGCTGGAGAAACTCCAGCGCTTCAGCCGGCAACGCCGGCGGCTGATCTTGTGGCGCGGGCTTTGCAGCATCGCGGCGGTCTGGCTCGGCGCGATGATCGGACTGGCGTTGATGGACCGGCTCGTGTTGATGGACGACGGCGTGCGGATGGCGTTGAGCTTTGCCGGGTATGCGGCGACGGTCGTGGTGGCTTGGCGGATGTGCGTGCGTTACCTCGCGCACCTGCCGGGGCCGCGCGAACTGGCCCGGCTCGTCGAGGTCGCCGCGCCGCAGTTGCGCGAGGAACTGCTCGCAGCGGTCGAACTCGCTGAGAGCGGCCAGAAACCGCACTGGGATTCCGATGAGTTGCGCGCCGCGCTCCAACGACTCGCCGCCGAACACGTCGGCAACCTCCAGATTGAGTCCTTGCTCACGCGACGGCTCATCACATCGTGGTTGTACGCGGCTGGCACGGCGGTCGTCGTGTTCCTCGCGCTCGTCAGTGTGCCGGGCTTGCATTTCCGGCAGGCGTTCGCCCGCGCGGTGTTGCCGGGGGCGAACATCGCTCGCTACTCCAGCGTCCAGATCGACGTGCTCGCGCCGTCGCCCGCCGACCAGACGGTGCCGGAAGGCGACGCCGTGCCCGTCACGGTGCGCGTCACCGGCGGCGATGTTCGTCGGGTCGTTCTCGAAACGTTCCCGAAACGCGGCGCGCGCGAGCGCACGACGATGACACTCAGCGCCGTCAACCAGTTCACCGCGCCGGTGCAGGTCAACCAAGTGCCGGTGGTCTATCGGATTCGCGCTCGCGATGCTGTCACGCAGAAGTTCACGCTCGAACCGCGGGCGCGTCCGCAGGTCGTCCGTTTTCATAAAACCTACCGCTATCCGACCTACACACGGCTCGCGGCGCGCAGCGTGACCGAGGAGAATGGCGATCTCGATGCGCTCGACGGGACTGAAGTTGAGTTGAAACTCGATGTTGACCAGCCGATCAAGCAGGCCGCGCTCCGGCTCGAACTCGGCAAGGCCGCGAAGGAAATTCCGCTGGAGCGCATCCCGAACGGCCAGCTCAGCGCGCGCGTTCCGCTCAACGCCGCGGGCACGTATCGCGTTCACCTTCTCGCCGCGCAGACCGGCTTCGAGAACAAGTACAGCCCGCAATACGAAATCCGTGTCCGACCCGACCTGTTGCCGTCGGTGAAAATCGAGAGGCCGGAGCAGGACCAGATCGTGTTGCCGCCCGACGCGCTCGTTAATCTCGCCGGCACCGCGAAAGATGACATCGGCCTCGCGAATGTCGAGCAAGCCGTCCAGATCAACCACGCGCAGTGGCAGACGTTCCCGCTCCAGCAAGCCACCGGCGCTGTCGCTACCGTCGCGCGCACGTGGGATCTCTTCGGACTCGGCGTCCATCCCGGCGACCGCGTCCTCACGAAGCTCGTCGCGACCGACCTCAAAGGCCAGCGCGGCGAGTCCGTTCCACTTCGCATCATGATCACCGCGCCGGGCTTCGACCCGCAACGCCACGCCCGGCTCAAAGCCAAACAAGCGGTTGACAAGGCGCTCCAGCAGTTGCGCGATGCCGCCGACAAACTCGACCAGAAAACGCAGGCCGCCAAGAACGCGCTTGCGCAGTCCAACACCGAGAAACTCCAGAAACAACAATCGCTCCTCGCCGCCCGCACCGCCGCCGAGGCGTTCGCCGAGAAAGCCGACGAAGCGCAGCGACGGATTCAGGAAGCGTTGCCGAAAATGGCGAGCACGCGCGAGTCGAGCGACCTCGTCCACGCTGGCGTTGCCGTCAGCCGCGCCCAACGCGAGGGCATTGAGCCGCTCAAGAACGCCCTCGAACGCGCCGCCGACCACGTCACCGCCGGCGACGACAAGGCCGCAAAGACCGCTCTCCAGAAATCGCAGGACATGCACAGCGCCGCCGTCAACCCGCCGCGCGTCGCCAGCAGCGCGTTCCGCCAGATGATCGCTGCCGACGAAGCGCACGCCGTCACCAGCGACCTCGCACAGATCAACGCCGACCAGCGCGCCCTCTCGGAACAACTCCGCGACCCGATGCAGATCGAGCGTTCCGTCCGCCGGCAGAACGTCACCGCCGACCAAGCGAAGGACGTCGAGCAACAGATGAAGACTCTCGCGCAACACGCCTCCGACTGGCCGTCGTCCACCGCCCGCGACCGCGCGAAGGAGATTGCGCGCGACCGCGAGCAGGTCGAGAAGGCGCTCGCTGCCGAGCCGACCGCCGAAAAACTCAAGCCCGCCGCCGACGCGATGCAGCGCACGCTCGAAAACTCCGCCAACAACATGCGGAACGTCGAGCGCGAACTCACCCAGCGCGCCGACAACGCCCGCAAGAATCTTTACGACCAGTTCCCGAATGCCGCCGACAATATCGCCAAGCTCACACGCCAAGCCGCGCCGACGCCAGAGCATTTCGAGGCCGCCGTCGGTCAACTCAAGGACCGCGCCGCGCTCGAAGAGAAACGTCCGCACGCCGACGCGCAGTTCGTCGCCGACGCCGCGCGCGCCGCCGATGCCGTGCAGGCGTTGACCGACACGTCGTCGCCGACCGAGCCGCTGAAGGCGATTGAAAAAGCGCTTCGCAAACTCGAAGCCGGACACAAACTCGGCGAGCAAGCCAATGCGCTTCGCGAACTGGCCGCGGAAGAGCGTTGGGGAAAACCCGCGCCCGCCGAAGCCGTCGAGCGCGCGAAGGATTGGAACTGGTCGCAGCAACAAATGAAGTCGTTGCCGCAGAAACTGGAGCAGGCCAAGCTGCCCGCCGACGCCGGCAAGATGCTCAACCAGATCGCCGAGAGCCAGCCCGCCCAGCAAGTCGGCAACGAAATGAAACAGCGCCAGGACAACGCCGCGCCGGTGAAGAACGTCGCGCAGCCGGCCATACAGGTCGCCGCCGATGTTGCCGGCGTGAAGAAACAGCTTCAACCGTTCCTCGACGAGGCCCGCGCCGAGATCGAGAAGGCCGCGCCGAAACTCAGCGAGCGCCTCGCCGGTCTCGCGAAGTCCGCCGACAAGATGAAACAGAACACCGAGCAGGGCGCCAAAGGCGAATCGGTCGAGAAAGTCCGCGCCGAGGCGAAGTCGCTTTCACACGACCAGCAGAAGCTCGACAACCGCGTCGGCGATGCGCGCGACGCCATTCGCCGCGATGCCAACGTCCAGAACCTCGCGACCGAGGAAGGCCGCGAACGCGCGCGCGATGCCGACGATGCGGCGGCGATGTTGCGCGAGCCGTCGCCGAACGCCAACGACATGCTGCAAGCCGCCGCGCAGGTGCCGCAGCCCGACAAACAGCAGACCGCGTTGAAAGCCGCCGCCGAGATGCAGGCCAAGCTCGCCGAGACGCTCCACAAACTCGCCGAGCACTACAAAAACCTTGAGAACGGCAAGGCCGATTCGACGCGCACCGCGTTGCGCGATGCCGAGAAGGAAATGGGATTGAAGGCGGCGCTCGACGCCGAGTACGCGAAAGCGCAGGCGCTCGAACAACTCGCCGGCATGACGCCCGAACAGCAATTGAAGGAACTGGAGAAGGCGCTCCAGAACAGCAAACCGATGCGCTCCGAACTCAGCGACATCGCGAGGGCCGCACTGGAGAATGCCGCCAACGATTTGCAGATGTCCGCGAACGCGGAGCAGAACATCGCGCAACAAATGTCCAACCCCGCCGCTGCCGCCGCTAAGCAACCGGCCATCGAGCAAACCGTCCGCGACGCCGGCAACGACATCGAGCGCGCCGGCCGCCACGAGTCACGCCTCGGCAACAAAGCAATGGGCGAGGACATTCAACAACTCGGCAAACAGGTCGAGAACGAAACCGGCGGCGAAGTCGCCAAGGCTGCGAAGGAAATGGCGAAGTCGCCGGAGCAAACTCAAGCCGCCGCAAAATCCGCCGGCGACGCGATCCAAGAGTCCACCGACAAAGTGAACGCGATGCTCGGTCAGCCGATGCCGGTGCCGCCGACTCCGTCGTCGGAGAGCACCGCCGGCCAGACGGCGGCCGCGAACGGCGAAGCCGCGCAGTGGATGGCGCGCGCGCTCGACAGTCTCGACGCGGCGATGAACCCATCGTCCCAAGCCGCTGATGCCGGAACAAAACCGGAACAAACGGCCCAACAAGGACAGGGACAAGCTCAGGGTCAAGGGCAAGGACAACAGCAGCAAGGTCAGGCTGCCGCAAACCAAGCCGCGCAATCCGCCGCGAAGGCACAAGCGAACGCGATGGCGAACGCGCGCAACCAAGGCCTGACACCGGGCCAGCAACCAATGTCGGACAACGAAAGCCAAGGCACCGGCGCGGCGTTCCGGGCGGCAGGAATAGACGTCGGCAATTTACCGGCGTACTTGCGCCGGTTGCGCGGCGAATGGGGCAAGCTGCCGCCGAAGCTCGCGCGCGACTTGATGGAGTCGCAACACGAAGGCGTCGCCGGAGAGTATCGCGAGATGGTGGAACTGTATTTCCGCGCGGTTGCAGACAAGGCGAGGGAAGGGAAATGAGTTTTCAGTTTTCAGTTTTCAGTTTTCAGTTTTTGCTGCTGATGGTGATGACGGTGTTCGCTGACCAAGCGGCGGTCGAGCGCGCCGTCCGGCGCGGGACGGATTATTTGTTGTCGCGACAGGACGACGACGGTGCGATTGGGAAGGTGGATCGCCGGAGCCGCGACAACGCGAACGCGATGACAGCACTGGCGATTCTGGCGTTGACGGCGACAGGTCACATGCCGACCGATGACACGCGCGAAGGCCGGGCGGTGAAGAAGGCGTTGGATTTCATGCTCGATGAGGAGCGCCAAGACAAGACCGGTTACTTCGGTAAATACGATGGCTCGCGAATGTACGGCCACGGCATCGTGACGTTGATGCTGGCGGAGATGATCGGTATGGGACTCGACACGAAACAAGACAAACTGATTCGTGAGCGTTGCCAGAGGGCGATTGATTTGATCGTGCGGTCACAGAAGGTTCCTAAGTCCGACCAGCGTTTTCACGGCGGCTGGCGCTACACGCCGGAGTCGCGCGATGCGGATTTGTCGGTCACGGTCTGGCAGGTGATGGCGCTGCGCGCAGCGAAGAACGCGGGCCTGACGGTGCCGCGCGAAACCATCGAGGACGCCATCAGCTACATCAAGCGCAGTTACCGTTCCGACCGCGACCGTCGCGGACGCATTACGAACCAGAAGAGTGGCTTCGCCTACGAGCCTGGCCAGTGGCCGGTGTTCTCGACAGCGTCGGAAGGGTTGCTGGCGTTGCAGGTGTGCGGCGAGTACGAAGCGCCGGAGTTGCGAGGAACGGAGCAATGGTTGCGCGACGAGAAAGTTTCTACAAAACACCGTTGGTTTTTCTACGGCACCTACTACTACGCGCAAGGCATGTACCAGCGCGGCGGCGAGGCCGCGAAACAAGCGCGCGAGGAAGTCGAGCGCGTGATGTTGGCCGAGCAACAGGAAGACGGCTCGTGGATTGGCCGGGGCGAGGAAGGCAATTCGCGCGTCTATTGCACCGCGCTGGCCATGATGAGCCTCTCCGTCCGCCACCACTTCATGCCGATTTACCAGCGGTAGCCTGCCTGACCCCTTATAAGGCGTCACCGATGAGCACGCTGTTCACCCGGGCCGCAGGAAAGGATGCTCGCGCCGATATCGAATGATTGCATCACGGTAAGCATCAGCCGCATACTGCCAAGATATCCGAACTGGGTTTTCTGGCGCACCATCGACGGTCTTCTCATAAACTACGTGTAACAACACGAACCACTTGTCGAGGAGCGGCTCGATTTGTTTTGGACTTCTATCGATGTTGATGACCGCATCTGTCGGCTGGTCGTCCAAAAAAACTGCATCTTCAGGAATTGTGCAAGGAACGCGATTGCTATTCAGCCATCCGAAAAGATCGACCGCATACTTGGATGACACGACTATGTACGGCCCGGCCGTTCCTTCTGAACTCGCGAAAATCTCGTCTGTCATCGTGCTAAGCAGTTCAGATACCTGCCTCGACAAAGCGGCAGATTCATATGATCCGGAAGTTGGAATCTGGCTCAGCAAGCGGCGTAGCTGCTCTCGGTCTTTTTTCTTGTTACTCATCTCAAATTCCTCCGTGCTGTGAGAAACTCTCCAACAATTTGGCTAAGTTTGTCTTGGCGACTCGCTCCGCTTCTTTTTCAGAAGCCATAGTCAGGAACCGGCCTCCTCCAAAGCCAACAAGCGGGGAACCCAAAAGTTGGCCCACTGTCAGATGGAAATTCTTCAATTCGTCATTGACGAGGTCAAACGAGGACAACGGGCCATAAACTCCCCAGATTATGACTGCTGCAACTGCTCCGACAGCGACATTCCCAATCCACCCGGGCCTCCAAACATTTGCCTTTTCGTCTTTGCCCGGCAAGCGAAATTCTTGAGCAACGGCGCAGTTCGCAATTCCCCCCACTGCTCCCAGACCTCCGACAATTACCATCAAGCACCAAATGTTCATAAGTACGTTTTCTCCGTAGCCATTATCGCTATTCCTTCATTTCCGGCAAGCAGCCAATTTACCAGCGGTAGCGTGCAACGAGGACTCGATTTCCTCGAGGCTTCGTCCTTTCGTCTCCGGCACCATCGCCAACACAAACAAAAACGACTACCGTGGATGCTTCTTCCGCCGCGCTGTGTACTTGGCTGGCGCCTCGGCGACCAACATGGCTTGCTCTTCAGGAACGCCCATTTCGTACAGAAACTCCGGTGCCATGTCGGCTCCGTTGTCCCACACCACCGTGTCCAAATCGGGATTGAGCCGCGCGGTTCGGAATAACCGCGGGTCTTGCAGCGGCTCGAACACTTCGCCGTCAAGGTGCCGGGCCAAATCAACGACCTTGATCGAGCCATCCTCGAACCCCAAGCGGAGTTTATAGCCGGAAATGTACTCGACTGATGTAACCCAGTGCATGACGAGAAATCCTACTCCAATGGAGCAATGGGCTGCAACGGTTTCTTGGCGGCGGCCAACTCCCAATCCCGCATCAGTTCCTCCCGATGTTGGAACGCCCACTCCAAGACAAGCGCCGTCACGCGGGGAGGCAATCCGCCTTCCAACAACCGGAGATCGCTGATGGAGAATGAGGCGCGTTGCCCGCCGTACTTCGCGTGGAAATGAGGCGCACCGTGTTCGTTCCAGTAAATCGCGATCACAATTCCGAAGAATCTGCTAATTTCTGGCATGGTTTGATCGTTTCGTCGTGGATAGTAGTCGAAGCCGCATCCATCCTTATTGACTGGTCGCTCGTGTTTCTCGCATTGGTTCCCTTCGCGGATAGATTACTCCCGCCAAAGAATGCAGAGCAAGCCTTGAATGTGAAGCGTCCGCCATCACTTCACGCCGATTTACCAGCGGCAGCCCGGAACAAGACCGGAACAGAACTGCCGCATCTGAAGCCGCGAGCCTGCTCGCGGCTACAAAAAAATATCCGGTGGCAATGCCGAGATGCGCCCACTGACGACTGACAACCGATAGGTGCTTGCGGTTGTTGGTGAAATCAGGTATAGAGAAGCCATGACGACGGCTGTTCAGAAGATTCTCGCGGAAGTGAAGGCGCTCAGTCCTGCCGAACGACAGGAAATCGAGGCCGCGTTGCGCGAGCCGGGCGCTCTGCGCAAACCGGCGACGGACGAAGACCTGGCTGCTCTCTTAGAGCGCGAAGGCGTCATTGCGAAGCGGGACCGCCCGTTGTCACCGCTCCCCGCGTTCGAGCCAATTTCCGTCAAAGGCAAACCGTTGTCGGAAACGATCATCGAGGAGCGACGGTAGATGGCCGCGTTGTTTCTCGACAGCAGCGCGTTGGTCAAACGATACATTCAGGAGCAAGGCACTGCTTGGCTGTCCCAGTTGCTGGCGATGAGGGCCGGTAATGTCCACTACGTGGCGCGGATCACTGTTGTGGAAGTGAGCGCTGCGTTGGCGCGGCGCCGCCGGGAAGGCTCACTTTTGGCTGCGGATGTGGCCAGAGCGCAGGCGGGTTTACGCAAGGATATGGCCAGTCTTCTGGAGGTCATTGAAATCACCTCCGCCTTGCTCGAACGCGCGGCTGTTGTGGCCGACTTACGCGAATTGCGCGCCTACGACGCTGTGCAACTGGCGGCGGCGTTGGAAGTGCAGCAGCGCACGACCTCCCTTGGTCTCCCGCCGGTCACTCTTGTCTCTGCCGACTCGGACTTGAATGCTGCGGCACGAGCGGAGGGGTTGACGGTGGACGACCCCAACCAGCATGCGTAAGAAGACTCGCGCGTCTATTGCACCGCGCTGGCCATGATGAACCTCTCCGTCCGCCATCACTTCATGCCAATCTACCAGCGGTAGATTCGTGTGGTTTCGCGAATCAATTACGGGTTTGTGCCGGGGGCGGCGTTGCGGTAAGGTAGAGCGCAGTTGAGAGGACAAACCATGAACGAGCGTATTGTAGTTGATCCCCGGATACACTTCGGCAAACCGTGTGTCAAAGGCACGCGTATCACGGTGCAAGACGTTCTGGAACTGGTGCGTGAGGGGCTCTCGTTTGACACAATCATCCGCGACTACTACCCAGATTTGTCCACCGATGACATCCGCGCTTGCATTCAATATGCGATGGACGTGGTCGCAGTTGAAGATCTGCACCTGACGGCTGCCTCGTGAAGTTTCTGCTCGATCAGGACGTGTACGCGATCACAGCCCGGCTTCTCCAATCGCTGGGACACGAGGTGGCGACTGCCTACGAAGCCGGCTTGTCCCAAGCGGATGACATGGTTCTGCTGGAAGAAGCCAAGCGCCGCAATTGCATCATGGTCACCCGTGACCGGGATTATGGCGGCTTGGTGTTCGTCCGTCGGCAGGCGAACGCGGTGATTTATCTGCGGGTGACACCGGCAACCGTGGCTGCGGTTCACGCTGAACTGGAGCGTGTGTTGAGATCCTATCCGGAGACGGAGTTGCGACATGCCTTTGTGGTGGTCGAACCCGGTCGCCATCGTCTCCGCCGGTTGCCCACCTGATACCGCTACTCTTGTCGGGCGTGCCACGAGGATTCGATCTCTTCGAGGCTTCGTCCTTTTGTTTCCGGCACCATCGCCAGCACAAACACAAACGAGGCGAGGCTGCACAGCGCGTACACACCAAACGTCTTCGCCGGGCCGATGGCCGCGTTGTCGTTGAGCATCGGGAAGGTTTGCGCGACGATGTAGCACGAGGTCCAGATTATGAACGTCGCCACCGACATCGCGCGTCCGCGCACCTTGGTCGGGAAAATCTCCGAGCACAAAATCCACGAGATCGGCCCCATCGCCATCGCGAACGCCGCCGTGAACGAGATGACCGCCACCAGCAACCCGATGCCGTGCGCGCCAGCGTGGAACATCCAACCGACCGCGCCGAGCGCAATGACCTGCACAGCCAGCCCGATCAACAACAGCGGACGACGGCCGGCTTTGTCCACGAACGCGATCGCCACGAACGTGAACAGCAAGTTGACCAACCCGATGATTGCCGACGAAATAAACGCGTTGTTTACGCCGACACCGGCCGATGCAAAGATCTTGGTCGAGTAATAAATGATGGCGTTGATACCGCTGAACTGGCTGAACGCCATGATCAACACTGCTATAATCAACGGCCTTCGGAACCGGGCGTGGAACAATTCCGCGAACCGGCCTTCCTCCTCGCCGAGCACGGCGCGCACCGCGGCGATCTCGCGTGTCGCGTGTTCCGGGCCGCCGACACGTTCGAGCACCGTTCGCGCTTCTGCGTCGCGCCCCGCCTGTACGAGCCAGCGCGGGCTTTCCGGCACGCCGAACAACACGCCGATGAACACGACCGCCGGCAGCACTTCCATGCCGAGCATCCAACGCCAGCCGCTCGCCGCGTTCCACGCGGCGTCGCCGAGTTCTTGGATTTTCAGGTTGATGAACAGCGTCAGGAAAATGCCGGTGACGATGCCGAGTTGGAACAGCGAGCCGAGCCGGCCCCGCCATTCCTTCGGCGCGATCTCGGCGATGTACACCGGGCAGATCATCGAGGACGCGCCGATACCCAGTCCGCTGATGAATCGCGCTGCGAGAAACTCGACGAACGTTCGGGGAATTGCCGAGAGCAGTCCCGACACCGCGTAGAGCACCGCGCAGAGGAACAACACTTTCTTGCGTCCGAACTTGTCGCTGAGGAACCCGGCGAACATTGCGCCGGGAATGCAGCCGAGGATCGCGCTCGCGCCAGCGAAACCTTCGTTGACGGAGTCGAGCGAGAAGTGTGCTTTAAGATATTGGTTGGCACCATTGATGACGGCGGTGTCGTATCCGAACAGAAATCCGCCGAGCGCGGTGACCAACACGAGCGGCGCGAGATGGTGATAGCGAGATTGGCTCACGGACGAAGGAGTAACCGAGTCCGCCCCATCCGACAATGAAAAAGAGACTCGCCGGAGTTGCACCGGGGCGGTATCTTCGCGCCATGCCTTTCAAATCACTTGGTCTATCCCACGACGCCCTTCGCGGCGTCGAAGCCGCCGGCTACACGCAGCCGACCGCCATTCAGACGCGCGCCATCCCGCTTGTTCTCGCCGGCAAAGACATCATCGGCTCCGCCCAGACCGGCACCGGCAAGACCGCCGCGTTCGCGTTGCCCATCATCACCAAGCTCGAACGCCACGGCACCTGCCGCTGCCTCGTGCTCGAACCGACCCGCGAACTTGCCGCCCAAGTCGAGACTGCCTTTCGCGATTACGGGCGCTTCACCGACCTCCGGACCACCGTCATTTTCGGTGGCGTCGGTTACGGCGCACAGCGCGAAGGCATCAAGAAAGGCTCCGACATCCTCGTCGCCACCCCGGGCCGCCTCCTCGACTTTCTTGGTCAGGGCGAAATCAAACTCCACGACATCCAGTTCCTCATCCTCGACGAAGCTGACCGGATGCTCGACATGGGATTCATGCCTGACGTGCGCCGCATCATCGAGAAATGCCCGCGCCAACGCCAGACGATGCTTTTCTCTGCGACCGTCCCGCCCGAGATCGCACGACTGGCGGCATGGGCGTTGCGTAGTCCGGAGAATGTCGCCATCGGTGAACGCCGTTCCCCCGCCGAAACCGTCAAACACGCCTTTTACCCGGTCAACAGCCACCAGAAGTTCCAACTCCTCCTCGTCCTCCTCGAACGCACCAACTACAACAGCGTCCTCATTTTCTGCCGGACCAAGCACGGCGCCGACAAGATCGCCCACCGACTCGAACGCGCCAACCACGCTGTCGCTGTCCTCCACTCGAACCGGACGCAGAGCGAGCGCATCGAGGCCCTCAACGGCTTCAAGTCCGGCAAATACGAAGTCATGGTCGCCACCGACATCGCGGCCCGCGGGCTCGACATCGAGGACGTCAGCCATGTCATCAACTACGACGTGCCGCAGCATCCCGAAGACTACGTCCACCGGATCGGCCGCACCGGCCGCGCCTTGAAATCCGGCGAAGCTTTCACCCTCATCACCACCGAGGAAATGGACCACGTCCGCGCCATCGAGCGGTTCATCGGCCAGACCATCCCCCGCGCGAAACTGGACAACTTCCGCTACGACGAAACCGCCGCCTTCCGCACCGACGCCGAAGTCGGCAGCCGTCGCGCCGTCAGTGTCGCGCGCACCGCCAAGGGCGGCTGGTCATTTGCCCCCGGGAAACGTCGCCGATGAACGAACTTCTTCTCCGCCGCGGCCAGCTCGCCACGCCCTCCGGCAACGAAGACGACCCGTGGCAACGTGTCATCCTCCGACCCACGACCGGCAAGGCCGACCTCGAAGTCACTGGCGTCGGCGCATACGAGATTTTACGGCTGACGCCGACTCACGCGACACCGCTTGCAGGCAAGATCGCCATTGTTACCGGCGCGGCGGGAGCAATCGGCGCCGGCATTTGCCGCGGACTTCTCGAAGCCGGGGCACACGTCGCCGCCACCGATATTTCGCCGGAACATCTCCGGAACCTGGTCGAAGAGTTGCGCGGCGTCGGCCCGATCATCGGCGTGCCGCTCGATGTGACCGACCCGCAATCCGTCACTGACGGTTTTGCGAAAGTCATCACTGCGTGGGGCGGCGTTGACATCGTCGTCATCAACGCCGGCATCGCCATTGGCGCGTCGTTGATGGACACGAGCCTCGAAGCGTTCCGCAAGCTCGAAAAGGTCAACGTGGACGGCGCGCTACTCACGCTCACCGAAGCGGGCCGCATCCTCAAACAACAAAACACCGGCGGCGACATCATTGTCATCTCCACGAAAAACTTCTTCGCGCCCGGCGCTGGCTTCGGTGCGTACTGCGCGACGAAGAGCGCGTGCCACCAGCTCGCCCGCATCGCAAGCCTGGAGTTTGCGCCGTTTAGCGTCCGCGTCAACATGGTCGCGCCCGACGCCGTGTTCAGCGAAGGCTCGATCCGATCCGGCCTCTGGGCCGAGGTTGGCCCCGCCCGGATGAAATCGCGCGGCCTCGACGAAAAAGGTCTGGAGGAGTATTACCGGAACCGGAACCTGCTGAAGATGCGCGTCACCGCCAAGCACGTCGCCAATGCCGTGCTGTTCTTCGCCACCCGCCAGACCCCAACCACCGGCGCAACGATCCCCGTGGACGGCGGCCTGCCCGATTCCACGCCGCGATGAATGCTGAGAGGATATTTGACAGCACGGTGTCAAGATGCTACTGTTCGTCGAGGTTAACCAAAAAACTATGGCTGCTACGAAGCGAGATGTGTCGGGTGCGTTTGACGCTGAACTGCGAAGCAAACACGAGCGCAGGCCAGCCGCGTTAGACTCCTCGTTCTACCTGAATCACAAAGGCATCACTTTCATCTCGGACCGCGCTGTGACCGAATGGACGGAAGTAGGCGTGGAACTCCGTGTTCCCCAGAAAATCACCTGTCGGGCGGTGGTCGTTGAATGCACTCGCTGCCTGTTTGAGTCCGGCTACAAGATCACTCTGTTGTTCCTGGACCTGCCCAAACGCGCCAAAAACCAGCTCGATCTGCCGCACGCCGGCATCAACGCTGCGAGCATCTCCATTTCCAGTTGAGGCATGGAATATCTCCACAGCCTCCTGAAGTTCGCCCTCGACCACAACGCCTCTGATATTCACATCAAGGCGGCGCATTTCCCGTTCATCCGCGTTTCGAGCGAACTGTTTCCCGTCCAAGTGGACCCACCCTCGGGCGACCAAGTGGATGAGATCGTCCGTCACATGCTCCCACGCCATCTGGAGGTGCGCCTCGAACGGGAGCGGGAAGTGGACTTTTCGTATTTCATTCCCAATTTGGGGCGTTATCGCGTCAACGTTTTCTGCCAGCGCGGCGAACTCTGCATCGCGATGCGTTACGTCAAGTCCAACATTCCCTCGTTCGCCGAGTTGAACCTTCCGGAACAACTCGCCAAGATCGCCTGCGCCGAAGACGGCATCATCCTGGTCACCGGCACCACCGGTTGCGGTAAATCGAGCACCATGGCGGCCATGATCGAACACATCAACCTGACCGAGAAATGCCACATCATCTCACTGGAAGATCCCATCGAATTCGTCTTCGAAGACAAACAAAGCATCATCGAACAGCGCGAAGTCGGCCTCGACACTCTCAGCTTTGAGCGCGCGTTGGCTCACGTTATGCGCCAAGATCCTGATGTCATCATGGTAGGCGAAATGCGGGACAGCCAGTCTTTTATGGCCGCGCTGGCGGCAGCGGACACCGGCCATCTTGTCCTCACCACGCTCCATACCACCACCGCTTACACGTCCATCGGGCGGATCCTTGACTTTTTCCCGGCCGGGGAGCGCGACCAGATTCGTCGCCAGATTGCCGTCAACCTGCGTGCCGTGGTCTGTCAGCGACTCATCCCCGCCATCGCGGGCGGTGCCGTTCCGGCCGTCGAGATCATGACCAACTCTCCGGTGGTTCGCAAGATGATCGAAGAAGACCGGTGCGACAAGCTGTTTGCCGCCATCGAAACCGGCACCGAGGATGGCATGCAGACCTTCAACCAGTCGCTCTTCAAGCTCGTCAAGGCCAAGAAGATCACGGAAGAAAATGCGTTGCTCAAAGCATCCAATCCCGACGCCTTGCGCATGAACTTGCGTGGCATTTTCCTCGACGAATCACGCCGTATCCTCGCCTCCTGACGCCGTGTTCTGAAGATGTTTCGGTCTGCCCATCATGGTCAAATGGCCACACCGCTGAGGTGCGCGGGGCCGCTGGGTTCTCACGCTGCAGTTTTCCCAATCGCCTGACACGCAAGACGCTGGGCAGATCAGTTTTTCTTTGCGCCCCCTGCTGGCACCGGCATTGCTCAACCCATACCGCATGAATTCACAGTCTTCCGACATGGCGTTGCCGGCGCTTTTGTGTTTGCAGCCTCGTGATTGCTTCTTTAGTATCGCAGCGCCCACTGGGAGGAACTCATGAAAAAAATCGAAGCCATCATCAAACCCTTCAAGCTCGAAGACGTCAAAGAAGCCCTCGCCGCCGTCGGCGTGGAGGGAATGACCGTCTCGGAGATCAAGGGATTCGGACGCCAGAAAGGCCACACCGAAATCTACCGCGGCAGCGAATACACGGTGGATTTCCTGCCCAAACTCAAAGTCGAAATCGTCCTGTCCGACAACGCCGTCGAGCCGGTCCTCCAAGCCATCGTCAAGGCCGCGAAGACCGGCAAGATCGGCGACGGGAAGATCTTCGTCGTCCCCGTCGAGCAGGCCGTCCGCATCCGCACGGAGGAACGCGGTGATCAGGCCGTCTGACGCAACAACACACGGAGAAACGTAATCATGACCCCAAAAGAAGTATTGGCACTATGCAAGAGCAAAAACCTCCAACTGGTGGACGTCAAGTTCTGTGATTTCCTCGGAACCTGGCAGCACTTCTGCATCCCGATCGCGGAACTGGAAGAAGAAGTCTTCGAGGCCGGCCTCGGCTTCGACGGCTCCTCCATCCGCGGTTGGAAAGGAATCGAAGCCAGCGATATGTTGCTGATCCTTGACCCCGCCACCGCCTTGGTGGATCCGTTCCCACAATGCCCGACGCTAAGCATCGTCGCCGATGCCATTGACACCATCACCCGCGAGCCGTACACCCGCGACCCGCGCAACGTCGCCAAGAAAGCCGAAGCCTACCTCAAGAGCACCGGCATCGCCGACACCGCGTACATGGGGCCTGAGGCCGAGTTTTTCATTTTTGACGACATCCGTTACGGCCAGGACACCCGCAGCGGATACTATTACATTGACTCCAACGAAGGCATCTGGAACAGCGGTCGCGAAGAGTTCCCGAACCTCGGCAACAAGATCCGCCACAAGGAAGGCTACTTCCCCGTTCCGCCGGCCGACACCCAGGTGGACATCCGCAACGAGATGATCAACGTCATGCGCGACTGCGGCCTCAAGGTCGAACGCGAACACCACGAAGTCGCCACTGCCGGCCAAGCCGAGATTGACTTGCGGTTCGACTCGCTCGTCGCGATGGGCGACGACATGATGCTCTACAAGTACATCGTCAAGAACGTCGCCAAACGCCACAACAAGACCGTCACCTTCATGCCGAAGCCATTGTTCGGTGACAACGGCAGCGGCATGCACACCCACCAGTCGCTCTGGAAGAAGGGCAAACCCCTCTTCGCCGGCAACAAGTACGGCGGCCTCAGCGAAATGGCCCTCTACTACATCGGCGGCATCCTCAAACACGCCAAGGCGCTCGCCGCGATTTGCAACCCGACCGTCAACAGCTACAAACGGCTTACGCCGGGCTTCGAAGCGCCGGTGAATCTCGCGTACAGCTCGCGCAACCGTAGCGCCGCCATTCGCATCCCGACATACTCGCCGAGTCCGAAAGCCAAGCGCATCGAGTATCGTCCGCCGGATCCCTCGGCGAATATTTACCTCGCCTGTTCTGCCATGTTGATGGCCGGTCTTGACGGCATCCAAAACCGGATTGATCCCGGCGAACCGATGGACAAGAACCTCTACGAACTGGCGCCGGAAGAATTGAAAAAAGTCCCACAAATGCCGGGCAGCCTCACTGAGGCCTGTGACGCATTGGAAAAGGATCATCAGTTCCTGCTCAAGGGCGATGTCTTCACCGACGACGTCATCGCGCAATGGGTTGACATGAAGCGCAAGGAACAGGACCATGTCCGCCTCCGTCCGCATCCGTGGGAATTCCATATGTACTATGATTGCTAGTCGGACGAATCTCTCGTCGTGTTGTGGCGCGCCGCATGCGGCGCGCCACTTTTTTGACGCGGTCACTGTGTCCATCGTAGATTAAAAATTTTCCAAAATTTTTCTTGCCGTGCGAGAGGTTGCTGACTATGCTGCGCGCGCTAAAGGCGAAGGCGAGACGAAGAGCGGGTTGTGAATAAGCTGTGAGCAACTTGGGCCTGAATCCGGTTGAAACCGGGGATCGGTTGTAGTGGTTCAAGCGAAAGATTTTGCCAGCCACAACTCCTCTATGTGTGAGTCGGGCGTGTGATGGGTCTTGGATGGTTGCCAATCCAGCGTAGTGGCTGGGAGAATGCGAGATTTACGAAGGCAACCAGCCGAAAAACGTAAGTTACCGGGGTTGTTCGTGGGTCTTGAAGCCCATCAGCAAACACGCGCGTCTGCCATCTGTCTGCCTCCTCCCGCGGCAAAATGAGTCAGTCAAACACAGCATTGGGCTGTGGACAGCCTGTGAATAACTCGGTATTGGAGGCACGATGGAACTGCACAACAAACTGTGGAAAGACGCCTGCGGGACGTTGCGGACGATGCTCAGCGCGGAGTTGTTCCGCCGTTGGTTCGCACCCATTCAACCGCTCGATCTGCGTGATGGCTCGCTGGTGCTTGCGGTTGCCAACGAATTCTCCCGCATTTGGTTGCAAGATAATTTCCTACCGCTGGTTCGTGAGGCGGTCTCAAAAGCCGCCAAGGCTCCAACCCATGTGAAGTTTGTTGTTGTGGCTCAGGTTTTCAACGGGGCCACAAAACCGGTCGCCCCGGTTTCCGAGTCGCTCGCGCCGCGGTCGTCGGACGCGAAGTTGAATCCTCGGTACACATTCGACTCTTTCGTGGTTGGCCCGAACAGCCACCACGCCCATGCTGCCGCGCTTGCCGTCGCTCAGGCTCCAGGCAACGCCTACAACCCGTTGTTTCTCTATGGCGGCGTTGGTCTCGGCAAAACGCACTTGATGCAAGCGATCGGCCACTACGCGGCCAACCACAGCAAACAACGCAAGGTCTGTTACATCTCCAGCGAAGAGTTCACCAACGATTTCATCCAAGCCATCCAGAACAGCACGCTGACAAAATTCCGAAAAAAATATCGCCAAACCGACGTCCTTCTCATTGATGACATCCATTTCTTCGCCGGCAAGGAGCGGATGCAGGAGGAGTTTTTCCATACCTTCAATTCGCTCTTCGATTCGCATAAGCAAATCGTCCTGTCCAGCGACCGCCCCGCCGCTGAGATTTCCAATCTCGAACAACGTCTTGTCTCCCGCTTCGAGTGGGGCCTTGTCGCCGACCTGCAACCTCCGGCCTTGGAAACCCGCATTGCCATTCTCCGCACTAAAGCTTCCTCGTTGCAGGTGGTTCTGCCGGACTCTGTCTTGGTCTTTCTCGCCGAGAAGATCAAGACGAACATCAGGCGGTTGGAGGGGGCCTTGGTGCGCGTGGCCTCCTATGCCTCATTCACAGGAAAGGATTTGTCTCAGGAGTCTGTCGAATCTCTCTTGCGGGATGTATTGCACGAAGAAGCTCGTCGCTCTTTGTCCATTGAGATGATCCAGAAGAAGGTCGCGGAACACTTTGATATTAGGCTGGCGGACATGACCAGTCGGCGCCGGCCTCAGTGCGTGGCGTTGCCTCGCCAAGTGGCGATGTTCTTGAGCCGTTCGTTGACGGATCAGTCTTTGGTGGCTATCGGCGAGTCTTTTGGCGGCAGAGATCATGGCACGGTGTTGCACGCATTCCGTCTTATTGGCGCAAAAATTGAAAAAGACGCCCGTCTTCGACAGGCTGTTTCCTATCTTTCCGAGTCGCTGCGGCGTGAACATCATGTTTAACTCTTGTGAATAAGTTGCTTCCTTTCTCTTTCTTCCTTTTTTTCACTTTTTCCTTTTTTTTCCCTTTCTTTTTCTTTCATTGCTAAGTATGTGCAGTTGCCTTGACAAGGACGATTCTTTCCTTTATGCACAGCCCCTAGTAAGAAGACGGTTTTGTTTGAATGAACTAACCACATAGGATCTTGCCATGGCTATAAAGCTTAAAATAACAAAGGATAAGATTTTGGACGGTTTACAAAGGGTCCAAAATGTTGTCAGTTCTCGCTCAACACTTCCAATCCTTTCCAATGTTCTCATGCTTGCTGAAAAGAATTGTGTAAGCCTGACAACCACCGATCTTGATGTGGGTGTTCGCTGCAATATTGAAGCGGACGTAGCCAAGCAAGGATCAACAACATTGCCGGCGCGGAAGCTTTTTTCCATCATTCGTGAAGTTTCCGCTTCTGACATTGAAATCGATGTCGACGACAAAAACACTGCTTCTATTTGCTGTGGAAGTTCTTTTTACAGAATCATGGGTCTTCCTGAAGACGAGTTTCCCCGTTTCCCCTCTCCCACTGGCGGAAAAACAATAAAAATGGAGCAGGGTTCTCTTCGGGATCTCTTGAAACGGACGTTCTATGCCGTGTCGAATGATGAGACAAGGTACGTCTTAAACGGCGTTCTTTTGTGTTTCAAGGCAGACAAACTGACCGTGGTAGCAACAGATGGAAGAAGGCTTGCGCTTGCCGAATCAGATGTTTCCGTTCCCAAGGGGATGGAGACAGAGGTAATTCTTCCGACGAAAGCAGTGGCAGAATTGCAGCGGTTGCTGACAGACAAAGGTGAACTCAGCTTGACCATCTCTGAAAACCAAATCATCCTGAACATCGGCCAATCCATGCTTGTGTCGAAGCTCATAGAAGGATCGTATCCGAATTATAGACAAGTGATTCCCACCGAGGCAAAGGAACGAGTCACCATAGATCGCGAACCTCTATTGGGAGCACTCCACCGGGCATCCATCCTAGCCAGCGAGAAGACACAATCAGTAAAACTCAGCTTTGCCAAGAATACGCTGACAATCACAGCAACCACACCCGAGGTGGGAGAGGCAAAAGAAACGCTTGCGATAAACTACAAGGGAAAAGAAATAAACATTGCGTTCAACCCAACGTACCTAATGGATCCGTTGCGGAATCTCGATGCCGATCAGATCATCTTGGAGATGACAGACGAGCTGAGTCCAGGGGTTCTCAAGATCAACGCTCCATTCCTCTACGTCTTGATGCCCATGCGGCTGAACTGAGCGGTTCGAGAGCTTGACGACAGCCAGTCCCCGCCATACTCTGTCCAGAGCTAAACCGACTGCCTCGTGGTGTAATGGTAGCACAACTGACTCTGGATCAGTTTGTCTAGGTTCGAGTCCTAGCGAGGCAGCCAGCGCATTGACAATCAGCCATGGATTGTTAGGATGCCACGCCTTCAAAGGAAAATAACAAATGAAACGAACCTTCCAACCATCGAAAATTCGACGGAAACGCCGTTGCGGCTTTCTGGCGCGCAAACGCACCAAGGGCGGCCGCGGCGTGCTCCGCAACCGCCGCCGCGTCGGACGCAAGAAACTCACACAGGTTTGATATTGCATGTCGAACGCACATTCAGCAAGGCGGAGCGGCTCCAGCGAGGCTGGCAGTTCCGCCGCGTGTACGACGAAGGCCGCTGCGCCAAGGGCCGGCTGCTGGTCGTCTATGCGCTGGACGCGACGGAGGAACCGCGCCGCCTCGGCGTGGTGACCAGCCGCCGCGTCGGCAACGCCGTCGTGCGTAACCGCGCCCGGCGCCTGCTGCGTGAAGCGTATCGGCTCCACAAACAACAACTCCCAGAACACCTTCAACTCGTCATGGTCGCCCGCACCGCCATCACCACCAAGAAACTCCGCGACGTCGAAGCGGAGATGCTCTCCCTATGGCGCACGGCCGGCTTATTGTGCTCAACGTGATTCGACGACTCCTGCTCCTGTTGATCCGCGCCTACCAGCTAACATTGTCGTTGCTGGTGGGGCCGTGTTGTCGGTTTTATCCGAGCTGCTCGCATTACGCCGCCGAGGCCATCGCCACGCACGGCGCTGGACGCGGCTCGTGGCTGGCGGCCCGGCGCGTGGCGCGGTGTCATCCGTGGCATGAAGGCGGGTTCGACCCGGTTCCAAAATCATGATGGATAAACGCACCATAGCCGTGATGTTGGCGTGTATGTTGGCGCTATTCGCGCTGCAATTCGTCACCAACAAGATATTTCCGCCCGTCCCAAAACGGACGCCGCCGCCGGCTGCCGCGGTGACGAATGCTGTCAGCAACGTCGTCGCCGAAGTCGTCGCGCCGGCGCCGACGAACGTTCCGCCGCCGGTGACGCAAGTGGAGCGTCCCGCCGAGCAGACGTTGGCGCTCAGCAACGAGTTCATCCGTGTCGAGTTCACGAGCTGGGGCGGCGGCATCCGGCGCGTCGAGCTTCTCAAACACAACGCCAACGGTCACGGCCACATCACGCTGAATGCCGACGCGCCCACTGCGGCCCTAGCGTTGGCCGGTGTGACGGACGCGGACACTAACGCGGTGTTCTCGCTCGAACAGACTGGCACGGCCACCGTCGTGATGCGCGCAGGCAACGTGACGAAGACCGTCACTCTCGGCAAAGATTACCTGCTCACCGGTGAAATCGAATGCAGCGGTGCGTCCACGCTCGGCGTCGTGGTCGGCACGGCCGGCGCGACGCACCTTAAGGAAGCAGCGTTGTATTTGAACGCGGACTGGCAGGACGGCCCGAAGTGGAACAATCGCGACCTCAGTGTGGTGGCAAAACGCGCCGGTAAAGGCCAGAACCGCGAGCCGATCCACGCGCGCTGGGTCGCCGTGAAGAGCCAGTATTTCGCGATGGTGTTGACCGGCGGCACGAATGCGACAACGGTGACCTACGCGCCGGTGACGTTGCCGCCGCCGGCAGAGTGGACGGCAAAGGAGCCGCCGCAGGGCGTGACAGCCGTGGGCGAATGGCCGGCGGCGAATGGGAAGTTGAGTTTCAGTTTGTACGCCGGGCCGAAGGAGTACGAGCGGCTCTCGGCTCTCGGCCAGAGCCAGATGGAAGTGATGGATTTCGGATCGTGGATGGACGGCTACACCGGCGTCTTCGGGCTGGTGTTGTTCAAGAGCATGGTCTGGTGTCACAAGCTGATGCCGAACTACGGCGTGGCGATCATTCTCGTGACGATTCTGTTGCGGATTGTGTTCTGGCCGATTCAGGCCAAGAGCATCAAGTCCATGAAGGAGATGCAGAAGTTCCAGCCGCAGATGCAGAAGGTCCGCGAGAAATACAAGGACGACCAGCAGCGGCAGAACCAGGAGATCATGAAGCTCTACAAGGAGCACAAGATCAATCCGTTCAGCGGTTGCCTGCCGATGTTGGTGCAGTTGCCGGTGCTGATCGCATTCTACAAAGTGCTCTCCAACGCCATCGAGTTGCGCGGCACCAGCTTCCTCTGGATCAAGGACCTCGCGTTGCCCGACACCGTTGCCACCGTCATGGGCATCCCGATCAATCCGTTGCCGATCATCATGACCGGCTGCACCGTCTGGCAACAAAAAATGACCCCCAGCACCGGCGACGCACAGCAGCAAAAGATGATGATGTTCATGCCGCTGGTCATGTTGTTCTTCTTCTATCCGTCGGCTTCCGGCCTTGTGCTCTACTGGACCGTCCAACAAGTGCTCTCGATGGCCCAACAATGGTGGAGCATGCGCCAACCCGCCGACGCGCCAGCCCAGTAAGTTATCTTTATGGACAATCCCACTCCTGTCACTCCCGCGACACCACTTGACCCCAAGCTCGCTCTCCAAACCATGCTCGACGGTCTCGGCCTTCAAACGAAGGTTGACCAGTTCATGCAGGACGACGCTCCGCTGCTGCACATCGCGACCGCCGATCCCGGCCGGCTTATCGGACGCGGCGGCCAGACGCTCGATCAATTGCAGTTCCTCCTGAACCGAATGCTCCAGCGCGCCAACCCCGATTCACCGCGCGTCATCGTGGATTGCGAACGTTACCGCGAACGCGAGCGCGACGAGTTGATCAAGAAAGCTCTCGAAGCCGTTGACCGGGTTCGTCGTTGGGGTGAGACCGCGACAATCGGCCCGTACAACCCCTACGAGCGGCGGATCATCCACCGTCACATCGAGCGCGATCCCGACCTCGAAGCCGTTAGCGAAGGCGGCGAGGACGAAAGCGGTCGCAAGCGGATGGTCATCCGCGTCAAAACGAAATAAGCGCCTCGCGCAGCCGTTCCACGGGCAGCCCCATCACGTTGCTGAAGCTGCCCTCGATCCGCTCGATGATCGTGTCGCCGTGTTCCTGCGCCGCATACGCGCCGGCTTTGTCCAGCGGGTTCACCTTCGCAAAATACTCGACGATTTGCGGCGGCGTCAGCGCCTTCATCCAGACCCGCGTCCGCTCGCAAAACGCCATTTCCCGGCCGCGCTGGATGAGACACACGCCCGTGAACACATCGTGCGCCTTGCCGGCCAGTTGCCCCAACATACGGACCGCCTCGGCCATGCCCTTCGGTTTGCCGTACACCTTGCCGTCGAGCACGACGATCGTGTCCGCGCCTATCACCAACGCCTCGCGGTGACGCCCCGCCACCGCACGTGCCTTGCACTGCGCGTTGTGTGTCGCCAACACCTCCGGCGCCAGCCCAGATTCCAGTTCCTCAACGTCGTCGGGCCGCACGATGGTAAACGCCAAACCCATCTCGCGCAGCAGTTGTTCGCGCCGCGGCGAGGCGCTGGCCAGGATAAATGTTGGTTTCTCGGTGGACATGATTGGCGGCGCAGTATGCCGACAACCTCCCGTCGTGACAATCGCCAAAAGAAGCGTACACTACTCGCAAAGGGAGTCGGCCATGAAACAACATCACATCACCGTGCTCGCGACAACCGTGTTGGCGTTCTCCGCCTTCGCCCAGACCGTCGAACGTGTCCAACTCAAAGACGGCCAGTTCACCGATTGGCGCAAAACCACCTGCAGCACACGCGAGACCAAACCGGGTTGCACCGAGACAGCCGAGAACATCACCGAAGCCGCCCTCGAAGGCCAGCCCGCGCAGACCATCCAGCGAACCACCAGCCGCGAAAAGACCGACACCGGCGAAGTCGTCCGCATCAACGAAACCACCCGCAATGCCCTCGGCAAGGAAACCGGCCAGCGCGTCGTTGAGGAAACTTCGCAACGCCAATCCGACGGCACCACCAGCGTCCGCGTCGTTGAGCAGGCGCCCAATCGCAACGGCCAACTGGTCGTCCAGCGAGAGGAACAGCGACGCATTCGCGAAGTCAGCGGGACCGAATTCCTCATCGAGAATCAGATCCGATCCTACGACCATGTGCGAGGACAATTTGATTTGACTGCCATTCAGACCACTGAGATTCGCAAGCAAGGCGACACCACCCGCACGGAAACCACCACGCGCCGCACCCTTGGCGATGCGGACCGCCTTGTCAGTCGCGTCCTCGTCACCGAGACGAAGTCCGCCGACGGCACGTCGCGGCGCGAAACCGTCGAGTACGGCAGTAGTCTCGATGGCAGGATGGCACAACTGAGCGTTGGCGAACTGAAACCACAGCGGAAGATCATCGAAAGCACCGTGCAGCTTCCTGATGGAAGCAGCGCCGTCACGCGGGAAGTTTTCCGCCTCGACGTCAACGGAGAGTGGAAGGCCGCTCCCTTCAACTGGGCACGCGGTCAACCGTAGAGCGCGGAGTACGGGCCATGGCGCGTCGTATCAAGAAAGGGGAGCCGGAAATGCTCATTGTGTCGTTCTGCGACATCGTGACCATCACAACAGCGGCGATGTTCTTTGCGATGTTGGTCACCGTGCAAGAGGCGGTGAAGATTCCCGTGTATCGTCCCACAACACGGGTCAAGCCGATCAACAAACAGGCGGTATTCTTCGAGTGCCGGCAGAGTGAACTGTTTTACGTGGACAAGGACGATTTGAAGGACCAGCTTGACAAACTGCTGGCCGCACACGGCACGGATCTACGCAGCATCGGTACGGAGGCCTTGCTCAAGCTGCTTCAGGGACGAACGGTGAGCAATGCCCATTACACAGTGAATTTAACATTTCTGCTCCGGGGTAACATGGCGCTGGAACCGGTGACCGGAGTGCATGGAGAGAAGCAAGACGTACTGGAGAACAACAACAGCGCATTTCAAACGGTGCTTCATCGCGTGAGCTTCGAAAAGCACTACTTCGTGTTTCTGGTGCATGACGACAGCTTTGAAGTTTTTCGTAAAGCGCGCAAGCTTGCCGACGCCGTCGGGTTCGATGTTGGTTGGGAGTACATCGGAGACGGAGAGCCAATCCAATTTGGGTCAACCGGGGTGAAGATTGGCGGAGGATGAAGCAATGGGTGGTGCAATCAAGCACCTCTACATCCACGTCCCTTTTTGCGCCGCGAAATGTCGCTACTGCGCTTTCCATTCCCATCCCGGCACAGAAACGGAGATGGCTGATTACATCCGCTCCATCCAACGAGACGTGCAAGCCAATGCTGCGGCGCTGGACCTCCAAACCATCTTCATCGGCGGCGGCACGCCCAGCCTCCTCCCGCTCAACCTCTGGCAACAACTCCTCGACGCCATGCGGCGATGCCTTCCACTGGAAGGTATCATCGAGTGGAGCATCGAGTGTAACCCTGCCACCGTTGACGCCGCCAAGGCCGAGCTCTGGCGTCGCGCCGGCGTGAACCGGCTTTCACTTGGCGTCCAGTCTTTTGACGACGATCTTCTCGCCGTGCTTGGCCGCATCCACACCGCCGCGCAAGCAAGCGAGATGTTCAAGCTTCTCCGCGACGCCGGCTTCTCGAACCTCAACCTCGACCTCATGTTCGGCCTGCCCGGCCAGACGATGGCGCAGTGGCACGACACGCTCGACCGCGCCCTCGCCCTCGCCCCTGAACACATCTCCGCCTACAGCCTCACGGTGGAGGAAGACACGGAGTTCTGGGGACGCGTCGCGCTCGACGACGATCTCCAGTGGGCGATGTTCGAGCAACTCATCGCCACGCTCACCGCCGCCGGTTATCATCATTACGAGATCAGCAACTTCGCCAGGCCCGGCCGCGAATGTCTCCACAACCTCGCCTATTGGCAGGGCAAAGACTATCTCGGCCTCGGCCCCAGCGCTGTCTCCACCATCGGTCTTCGCCGGTGGACCGATGGCGGCGAGGAAGAACAACTCACCGAGGAAACCAAACGCGCCGAGCGCATCGCCTTTGGCCTGCGCATGCTCGACGGCATTCCCGCCGAGTTGGTGAAAGACCGCGATCTCTCGCGCCTGATCGCTGACGATCTCGTTCAGTGGCGCGGCGACCATCTCCAACTCACCCGGCGCGGCCTCCGTTATGCCGACTCCGTCGCCGCTGAATTTGTCTGACGAAAGATGACAGACCGTGGTACTCTCGGCCTCGTGACTGGAGGATGCTGAAATGAACAACAATGTGTGCTTGCTAGCCGTGCTCGCAGTTCCAGCGATTCTCTGCGCGGACGAACCCGCGCCGACACGGCCGCTGCGCGATTTGAACAAGAGCTACTTCCCCTTCACGCCGGTCAAGGACAGGGCCGCGTGGGAGACGCGGCGCGAGGAAGTCCGCAACCGCGTCCTGCTCGCGGCGGGTTTGCTCCCGATGCCGGAACGGACGCCGTTGCGCGCGGTGATCCACGGTCGCATCGAGCGCGACGATTACACCGTGGAGAAGGTCTTCTTCGAGTCGCTGCCGGGACATTTCGTGACGGGAAATCTTTATCTGCCGAAAAAACACGGGAACAAGATCCCCGGCATCATCTGTCCGCACGGCCACTGGCCCAACGGTCGTTTCATGGACAACAAAGGCGGCGTGAAGAAACAATTCGACATGGGCGCGGAGACGTTCGAGAACGCGGCACGCTCGCCGTTGCAGGCACGTTGCGTCCAACTGGCGCGGATGGGTTGCGCGGTCTTCTTCTACGACATGCTCGGCTACGCCGACAGCGTCCAGTTCTGCGACGCCGACGGCAAAGTGCTGCATCGCCACGGCGCACAGGAAAAAGGTTTCATGAGCGCCGAGGCCGAGTTGAACCTCTGCGGCTACTTCCCGCTCCAGACGTGGAACAGCGTGCGCGCCCTCGATTTCATCACGTCGTTGCCGTTCGTGGACAAATCGCGCATCGGCTGCACCGGCGCCAGCGGCGGCGGCACCCAGACGATGATCATCAGCGGCATTGACGACCGCGTGAAAGCGGCGTTCCCGTGCGTGATGGTCAGCACTGCGATGCAGGGCGGCTGCACCTGCGAGAACTCGAATTACCTGCGCATCGGCATGGGCAACATTGACATCGCCGCGCTCACCGCGCCGCGTCCGCAAGGACTGACCGCCGCGGACGACTGGACAAAAGAACTGGAGACAAAAGGATTTCCCGACCTGAAAAAACTCTACACAATGCTCGGCGTGCCCGGCCGCTTCGAGGCGCACTTCGACATCAAGTTCCCGCACAACTACAACAGCGTCTCCCGCGCGCACATGTATCGGTTCTTCAACAAGCACCTCAAGCTCGGCCTCACCGACACCCAGCTTGCCGAGCGCGACTTCACGCTCTCCACGCAGCAGGAATTGAGCGTGTGGGACGACAAACATCCCGCACCCTCCGGCGACAACGTCGGCACGCCGCACGAAGTTGCCGTCATCAAATGGTTCAAGCAGCAAAAGGTTCCACCTGCATCGCAGCGCACGGCTTGGCAAATCATGCTCGACAGCAAACGCACCGACACTGTTGATGCGGCTGTGAGCTATCCGGAACGCTGGAACAAGACCACCGTGCTCTGGTTGTCGCTGAGAAACGACGCGCCACCTCGCCAACTTCTCGACGCTGGTTATGCCGTCGCGTGTCCGAAGCTTTATCTGCAAGGTGCGACGAAGAACCCGAACGTGTACGCCGGACGCAAGCGGGGTTTTGAGGACTACGCCGGTTATCACTACGGCTACAACCCGCCCCTGTTTGCCGAGCGCGTCGGCGATGCGCTTGCTGCGCTTGCGACAATCCGCGCCGGCCGCATCATCGTCGCCGGCGTCGAAGGCGCCGGTGCCATCGCTGTGGCGACGGCGGCGCTTGCCGGTTCCTCAGTGCGAGAAGTCGTGGCCGACCTCGAAGGTTTCCGCTTTGCGAAGCTCAGCAACGTCTGGGATGTGAACTTCATGCCGGGCGCGGAGAAATACGGCGACATCGAGGCGTTGCTCGCGCTCTGTTCCGCAAAGACAACGCAGGCCACCGGCCCGGAAGCGGCGGTTAACGCGATTGTGAAGCGGAAATAGAACGTGCCTTTCAGGCTATGGCAATTGTGGGGTGCGAACGCCCCGCGTCCTCGCGGGGTTTCGCGCCCTACAACGGATTGTCCGGTTCTTGTGATGGCAGCACCGAATTGCATGTCGAGTTTGGGGAAGTCATTACGCGGGGCTTGCCTCCGACTCCCCAACGAGGGTATTGTTCGTGCCGGAGGAGAAACACAAGTCACATAAACCAATAACTCAAAATCTATTTGCGTAACTTCGGCTACGGTCTCGACAGAAAACCGCGAATTTTCACCACAAGACCGACCGGGGCCGCGCCCCACAAGGGCGCGGCTTGGCGTGCTCTTGTGGTAGGCGCTTCGCGGTGCCTCTGTCGGGGGTGCGTTGAGTTCGCGCCCCTTTTCTTTCCGTGGTCGTCTGCAAGCGCTGAGAAGATTTGGCCACGATGAACCGCAAAGAGAAACGGCGAACGCTACCAGCGAATTTCTTGGGCGAAACGCTGCGGGACTGGCGCGACAAGAGCCGATGGCCGCTCAAGCGGGTTGCCGCAGAGTTGAACGTCTCGGAGTCCACGTGCAGCCGCTGGGAAAGCGGCGAACGGTTCCCCTCACCGAAGCAAATCCAAAAGCTTTCAGCGCTTTTGCAGGTTCCGGTTTGCCGCTTCTTTTACCCAGCAAGTTCTCCCTGTCCCTCTTGCGAGCATCAACGGTCGAGCGCGTTTGCTCAGCAGCTAAAGGCCGCACAGTCAGGTTCGGCAACAACTTGACTAACTGTCAAGAATTCAGCCTTGTTGCCGGTTCGCCCTTGCGCTTATCCAAGCGTTGGAGGGGCATCATGATGAACAAGTTCACAGTTGCGGTTGTGGGTGCAATGCTGGTTGCCAATCCCGTCGTGTTTGGAGAACAAAGCGGGCGGAAATCTGACACCACGACACCGCCAAAGCAGATTCACTCAAAACCTCCGGCAACAAGACATGTGTCACGGCCAGCCGCAACAGCGGTCAAGCGTGCTGCGAAAACCCATGACAAGAAGATCGGGAAACAGACCAGTAGTCGAACGAACGTAAACTTCCGTCCCGCCCGTCAGTCAACAAGTGGCGGCAATCGAGTAAATGCGGCAGCCAAGAAACACGATGCAGCCTACAACGCCAAGGAGAAGGCAAAACAAAAGCTGTTGCAAAACCCGTTGCCGTGGACGCCAAAGCCGCAAGATGGGAAATGCTCGGTTCCGGTCGTTGGGGGATTGATGGATAAGTCGAAGTATATCGCGCCTGTGTGCCAAAAGCACGATAAGAAGTACGAGAAGAATAAAGGAACATCTTTGTCTTGGTTCAGAACCGCTTGGCGGAGCGTCACAGGGCAGAAAGCCAAAGACCCGGTTGATAGGGCAAATCGCAATGCCGCCAAGGGCGTTTGGCAGGGGCTACAAAAACACGCGGAAGACAATCGGAAATGACCATAACCACAACCATAAAGGAGGATGTCCTATGTTTCGGTCAATTGCAGTTCTAGTCGCGCTCGCAAGCGTCATACTGTTCGTGGATTCTGCAAAGGCAGGCGAATACACGTATCTTCAATATGCCAGAGGGGAGATGTACACTGCCACCCAGATTCTGGAAATTACCAAGCGCCCGTTGCATGGACATCGAGACACTGCGATAAAAGCTCTGAAAGCCGCGATAGTCGAGATTGATGCCGCTTTACGAAGTGTCGGCGTTACCACCTATGTTGAGGCACCCTTCATCAAAGAGAAGGGGCTGGATCGCCTTCCTGGTTCCTTGAAAGTCATGCGTGAGGCAAGGGAGAAAATATCTGTGGACAAAGCGGGGAAGGGCTTCGCCCACCATCGGGCCAATGCCGTCAAGGCGCTTGATGTGGCAATCAGGGAACTGGAAGCAGGAATAGCTAAAATGCCGGAATCAAAGAAGGGTGGCAAAAAGGGAGCGCTTACAAGATGAAAAAGGAGACGGTATGATAAACAGAATCACAGCACTGGGTGTGGGTTTGGCGTTGGCATGTTGGTTGGCTCCGACAGTCTATGCTGAGGGGCAGCCCGCCATGAGGAATGCGCTTGCGAATCTGGAGCAGGCTAAAGCCAATCTGGAAAATGCAAATGCCGACAAAGGTGGCCATCGTGTCCGAGCCATGAAACTCGTCAACGAAGCGATCGCGGAGGTGAGACAGGGTATCGCTTTCGACAACACTCACTCCGGCAAAGCGGAAAACAGAAGACCAAAGAAGCGATAGGTTCAGCCACGCCCCGGTTAGAACTGCGACGACCACATCTGATCGCGCGCTGACGGTTGGCGATGGTCCGGCGGCGCGAAACCCCGACACGAAACGGCACCGTGTCGGGGCGTTCGCGCCCAAACCATGATGGCAGGAGGTGACGGAGTTTCACCGGAGCGCGTCTTGCAGCGCGATAATCTGACGGGCGACAATCCAGCGATAGGCGTCAAACTCGGACGGTGACCAGAGATCGTCGTGTTTGTACTTCGTCTGCACGCGGATGGAGTCCCAAACGAACTTTAGTTCGTGCTCCGCATTCGCCACCGGTTTGCCGCGTTTCTTCGCCTCGGCGATGAGTTGTTCGAGCGTATAGAGGTAACGGTAATCGTCGTAGCCTTCGCGATACGCTTCCCACATTGCGACGGGAATCGGCGCGCCGTCGGGTTCACTGCGGTTGAAAAAGTCCATCGAAGAACCATCGAGGTAATTCCACGGATCACCGTTGCTGGCTTGGTAAATCCACGGGATCAACGTCAGGAACCCGCTCCGCCAGAAGCCGAAGCCGTACGTCATCCGCGCGCCGGCGACGGGCGTGTGGTCATTCTCGCCGTTGACGTGGTTCGGGTAACACCAATACTCCACCTTCCGCGCTTTCATGTCGGCGAGAATCGTCTCGCGGTCCGGCGCGAACGGTTGCGTGCTCCACACGTCAATGTAAGGCCGCATCGGCGCGAACTGTTCGTGGGTCGGGTCGGCCGTCACGTACGTCCGCACACCGGCCGCCTTGCACGCCTTCAGCACTTTCACCATGTAACTGACTGACGCCGGGTCGGTGCTCGGCTCGTCCACGGGATAATAGAGAAACTCCGGCCAGCCACGTTCTTTTCGCCCGGCCTCGATGGCGCGCACCATCGCCGTCAACTCGCGACTGAATTCTTCCGGTGGGTCCTTCACGCCGCGCAGGTGCGAGCCCGGCGACTCCTTCATGTACTTGTGATAAACGCCGCCGCTGTTGATGCCCATGACGATTGGGCCAACGAAGCCGTGCTTTCGCCAAAGCGCGATCTTGGCGGCAAGCGTGTCCCACTTGAGATCGAACTTGCCGTCCTTGTCCGCCGGCGGCGCCCAGAGCGACAACGTCACGTAACGCGTGCCGTGCGCGACCATGTCGGCGTGCTCCAACTCCGCTTTCCGCTGCCAATACTCGCGCGAGACATCGTCCTTCGCCTCGGCGGCGCGGTCGAGCGGATGATGGTAGTAAATGCCGAAAATCTTGGTTGGGTCATCGCGCAACTTGAACGGCAGAATGCGCAGCTTGATCGGCACGACAGCCTTGCCGCCGTCGCACGTAAACGTGACGCTGCCACGATACTCGCCAGCACGCGCGTTGTCAGGGACACGGATTGTCAGCCAGAAGCGTGCGTTCTCGTCGGCCTTGAGGTTGCCGCCCGTGAACCGCTCCAGCACATCGGGCACGACACGGCAACGATACAGCGTTGTATAATTCGGTCGCGCCAGCATGTAACGGACGCGCCGCACCTCGATGTTCTTCGCCGGCACCGGGCCGATGGCGCTGACGCTGACCTTTGCGTTTACGAGGTCGCGCAGCGGACGGACGATGAAATTCACCGGCTCGAACTCGCCCGGCGTCGCAAACGCGCGCAGTTCGGGGTTGAGGTCTTCGGGATGCGGGTTGGTGTGAGGATAAATGCATTCGAGATAGTGTCGCGACCAGACAACAAAGTCGCGCTTCTCGTGCTTTGGCATCGGAACAGTGGGCGGTTCGGGGTCTTGTTTCCATTTCGCCCATTCCGCGGGCGGGAGGCGGAACGTCCATTCCTCGAACGGTGCGATGATTTCCTTTTCGACGCGTGCCGTGTCGGCGTCGCTCCACGCCATCACGGCGTTGACAACCCATTTGCTGCGCGGCGCAAACGTGATGGCAAGCGGCGCAGCGGCGCGAAAGCGAAGCGTGCGAAACTGGTAGCAACCTTCGATTTGGACACGTTGCGTCTCTTTTCCGACTTGCACGGTGAAGTCGAAGAACTGCGCGCGATACTTCGAGTCGCTCGTGCCGCAGACGACATAGACGTTGTAGTCGCCGGGGCCGGCGTTGACGAGGAAGGTGTTGGTGGTGGAGCCGATCACGGCGGCTTCGGTGATCGGGTTGGTCCAGATCGGCGGCGGCTCGTTGCGACCGCGGCTTTTGTTCTCGACCAATTCGCGGTACGCGCGCGCCGACGCCGTGAGGCCGTCCTTGCTCTGCCAGCCGTCGCTCTTGGGCGTGGTCTTGGTGAAGCCGCTCCACACATCCGATTTCTCCGTGCCCATGTTGAAGAGCAACGGTGCAGCAAGCAAGAGACAGGAGAGGCAGTTCATTGTAAGCAGACGATGCGGCCGCCTTCGAGCGCGGCAATGACGCGGCCATCGCGGTTGACGGCGAGACCCCACGGCACAGCGGTCGCCGGCAATGATTGTTTCCACAGCAGCCGGCCATCGCCGGTGTCGTAGGCGGCGAGTTCGCCGGGCGTGGCCACGACAGCGGCATTCGGCGCGATGGCGACCGCGACGCTATCTTTGCAGGCGACTTCCCAAACGGTTTTCATACGCGGCGGATGCGGCTTGCCCCACGAGGCGTGGAACATTTCCACCAACTCCGGTTCGGGAGACGCAAAACCCATCAGCCGCGCGTTGTTCAGCCACGCCACGAAACGCTCGCCGGCGGGCGCGAGCAACGTCTTGTTCTGCACCGTCGGGTCATAGACCATCCAGCGCGGATGCGAGTAAAACGGTTTGCCGCTGACGAGCACCGCATTGCCGAGACGGTAGAGTTCGCTGCCGCGCGGCGAACGCGAGCCGGGGTTGTTGTTGTGGCTCAGTTGCTGCGCCACCGACACGTCGTTGAGGCAACGCCCGTCGCGCAAGTCGTAGATGGCGGGCGAAACAGCATTGCCGCCAGCAAGGAAGAGTTTGCCACCAGCGACCATCATCTGTCCTTGCGCGCTGACACCGGTGTGCGCTTCGGGATCGAGATGGCCGGAGGAGTTGTTCTGCCAGCGCAACCGGCCCGTGGCGGCGTCGAGCGCGAAGACGTGCGTGCCGTCGTAGTTGACGATGCCGGCGGCGAGGTAAGCGACACCATCGTGGACCAGCACGCCGGTGGAGACAGGCCACGTGGATTGCATCTCACCGTACACCGGGATGCGACGTTCCGCCGGCGCGGCGCGGAACCGCCAGAGCAACTTGCCCGTGCGCGCCTCGAAGCAATATGCGTAGCCGTCAGCCGAGCCGACGAAAGCGCGTCCCTGCCAGATCGTTGGCGGGAAACGCACCGCGCCGCCGGTGTAAGCTTTCCACGCGGGCTTGCCGCTGGCGGCGTTGAACGCGCGCACCACGCCGTCGGAGCCGCTGACAAAAACAAGATCGCCCGCAGTCGTCGGCGCAGTCGGCGTGAACGCCGCGGTTGGCGCAAACTCCCACGCTCTGCGCGAATGATTTGCCACGGGCACGGTCGTTGAGGTTGTTGCGGAATGGTTCGCGCGGAACACCGGCCAATCGCCGGGCGCCGGCGCGAGATCAGCTTTCAATTCCGCAACGCTTTCCAGCCGCTCCGACTCGATGGCTTGCTGGCTGAAGTTGAAGTTGCCCGCCGGACCGAGCGCGGTGATGCCGTAGAGCGTCAGGTTGCAATCGCACGTCGAAGGCCACCAGTAAAGCAGGCCGTTGGCGATGGTCACGCCGTCGTGGCACTGGGCGCGCATCGGAGAGACAAGCTGGGGTTTTCCTGTAGAACGATCCAATCGCGTCGAGCCTTCGCCGGCGCGGCAAAAGAGCGCGTCAATCGAACCAGTCACGCGCGAGCAAGCGCGCCGGCCAAGCGCGACCTCGCCAAGCACCGCGCCGGTGAGCGGATCGAACTTGCGCACCGGGTCCTTGTCAATCTGGCCACCGATGCCCCAGACGCCATCATCGCAAACGACAAGCTGGTAGTTGTCGTATGCGTGTTCCCAAAGAATCTTCCCGTTGTCGGCGGAAACGGCGAGCAGTTTGCCGACGGTCGGCCCGGCGAAGTAAAGAACGTGGTCGCTGGCTTTCAGGTACGCCGTCGTGCGCCAGTTCGTGCGCCAGTCTTGGCGCGGCAACGACTCGCCAAGCGTGGAGAAAAGCTCCGGCGCGTTGGTCGGCGTCTTGCGCCAAAGCTGTTTGCCGGTCTTCACGTCGAGACAGGTGAGATAACCGCCGGACCGGAAGCCGTAGATACGTCCGTTCCTCATGCAGAGCGCGCGGCTGTCAATCGGCTCGTTCTCGCGGTAACGCCAGAGCACTTCCTTGGTCGCGACGTTAATGGCGTAGAGCGTGTTGCCGAAACCCCACACGAGTTCCTTCGCGTTGTAGCCGGGCGAGAGCGGGTTCCACGGCCAGCCGTGCCGCTCGCTTTTCGAGCGCAACACCGGGTCGCGCAGTTCCTGTTCGCCGACGAGCGCGTAGAGCACGCCGTTGTCCAGCGCCATCCATTTCCAGAACGTCGAGCCGGGCTTTTCTTCCGGCACGGTGATCTCGTCGCGCAATTTGCCCGTCGCCGCGTCGAGCAGCTTGCACGATTTGTCGTCGCCGAAGAATAAAATGTCGGGCGTCGCGATGATCGTGTTGCGGTGGACCATCAACGCGCGTGGAAGTTCGCGCCGCCAGAGCAACGTGCCGTTGTAGCCATTGAACGCGGCGAGCGTGTCGAGCCACGGCTCTTCGCGTTCCTTGAACGCGATGTGACCGAACGCCTTGAAGATGCGGCCCGCCGATGCGACGGCCACCTGCGGCAACGGCGCGTAACGCGGGTCGGCGAGGAACTGCGTCAGATAAGGCGCGCGTGCGATCTTGTCGCGAGAGAGGGGATTGTTGTCGGGGCCGTGATACGGATGACTCCAATCGTCCGCGCCGTCGAGTGACGGCTTGGTCAGGGAGCGCCCGCCGATCAACGCTTTCGCGCGCGGCTGCAACACGCGCAACGCCTCCGCCTCCGGGACGTCGCCCGTGGCGATGAGCGAATCAGCGAGATTGTCGGCGAGACCGATACGCGTTAGTGGGCCGCGCTCGACATAAATCCGCGAGTTTAGAAAGCCCGCCGCGTCCACGGCCCGTCGCGCGCGCTCGACGTTCTGCGCATCTGGCAACTGGCTGTAGATCGTCAACTCAGTATCGCGCGCCAGCTTCAGCGCGCGGCTGCCGTCGGTATCGCCGAGCACGACGCAAATGCCGCGCTTGGCACCGAGATCATCAGCCCGCGCTGTCAAACTTAGAGTGCCTAATAAAACCACCAGAAGCGTTGTAGTCGCGGCGCTCTGTCGCCGCGTTTTCCCGCACGCCGGCGGAGCGGCGTGGCTACAGTAGGCGGTGTTGGTAGTGGCTGCTAAAACTGTTTTCATTTCTTACCTCCAAGGAGATTCGACCACTCGCACACGCGCAGTTGCTTCACCATCGTATGCGGCCAGTTCGTAGTTGCCGGGTATCAGCTTCTTGTCGAGGCCGAGCGAGATGCGTTGGGGACCGCGTGACACCGGTGTCGTCGAGCGCGCCACGACTTTGCCGTCGCGACGCAGTTCGCACGTGACCGGCACGGTGTCGCCCGGTTTGACACCGGAGAGTTGGAAGCGCGCCGCCACTGCTCGTGTATCGGTGAAGATCACAGATTGTTCGGCGACGAAATCCAAGATTGTCGGACGCGCGTAACGAAGCAGCGCGAGGTCGTCAATGAAAAGGTCGAGCTTGTCGCCGTGTTTGTAGTCGGACTCCGAGATGTGAAACTGAATGTGTCGGACATCATTGGGTCGTGGAATTTTTGCGATGGGGATTTTGATCTCCACCCACTCGTTCAACTTCAATTCCGTCAAACGAACGCTGTAAGCATTCGCCCTGTCCGGCACGTGAACGCCGAGGCCGACCGGTTCCCGCGGCAGTGTGGGACGCGACGAGGTCGCATAGACCCACATGTGCAGGTAATCCCAGCCCGACCAGTCGCGTGTTGGTTCCGGGATCGAGGCGCCGAATCGCGGCCAGCCGATAGGATATTTCGCTTCGCCGGCGTAGTAGTCCACTGTGACGTGCCAGTGGAGCGCCGTCGTGTTGACCTTCACGCGCGCCGTCGAGACTTCGACGGTGGATTCCGCCGGCGACCAGCCTTTTGTCGTCGCACCGCCGAACAACAGTTGTTTCTCCATCACCGGCTCAGCGTGAGCGATGACGGCAACGGCAATGAGAGCGACGGCGGTTTTCATTGCAGGCGCATCGTAACGCGCTTTGGTTTCCATGCAAGCACAGACCGTCTGCGTTTCACTTTGACGAATTGGCAGGTCAGCCTTCTCCCGCTTCGTGCAGAACCGCGTGGAGTACGGAGTCGGCTACGCGGAAGTTGGCCAGCCGGCGGAGTTCGTCGGCAACGACACGGATGGATGGGATCAACCCTTGTCTTTTCGCCGCCAACAACACGCCCATCAAGCCGACCACGCGCACGCCTTCGCGCACGGCGATTTCGCGGCCGGCCCGCTCATCCATGAGTAAGACGTCGGCATGAAGTTCCTGCGCCAGCACGATAGCCTCCGCTTCGCCTAGGTCCAACGCGCCCAACAATCGCTCGACGTGGTGGCGGTCACGCACAGTATCCACACGGAGGAAAGAAGGGAGTTGTCCATGACCGCGTACCAGTTCATCGCGAACCGCTTCCGGCACGCACACGGTCTCAAACAGCGATGGCAGAACATCAGCGCGACCGATGGTTATCAGTGAAGTCAGCGGCGACGTATCACTGACGACGATCATAGCTTCAGCGCGTCAAGCGTCCGCACATCGGCTTCAAAATCCTCCACACCATAATGAACGGAAATGCCTCGGCTGCCCAACTCTTGCAGGAAATCGGTTTGGGAGAGCTGCGCGATTCGCGCCGCCCGCCCAAGCGTGATTCGCCGGTCAGCGAATAATCCAACGGCAAAATCCAAGCGCGCTTCCTTCGGCGAAAGTTCGACACCTTCAAGTAATTCGTCTTCGATTTCCAGCTTCATACGCAACCGACTATAGGCCACAATCCACCCCCAGACAAGCTCCGATAACAACGCCACAAACAGTTCAGCTTGTCGCCAGCGTCACCGGAACAAAACCGGAACACGGCTTCAGAATTTTGTCCACGCCGCGCACGCTTCGGCCACTTTCGCGGCGGTGGCGTTGCCGCGGTGGATCAGCAGGCGGTAGCGGAGCGTGACGGGTTTGCCGGTTTCAAGCACGGCGGTTTCGAGCGCGGGCCACGTCGGATTCAAGACACCGTAGTAACGCGTCAACCACGTCGTGGGATGATTGGGATTCTTCGGGTGATCGAAGATTGCGACGCCGCTGATGGCTTCGCCTGCGGCGAACTTGGCGGAGAAATCGGCCCACGGGGCGCTTACTTGCACCGCGTCCTTCTCGATGCGGCCTGTCGGTAACGTAATGGCGGCGTCGCGACGCGGGGCGAATCGCAATGTGAAACCGCCGTAGCCTTTTTTGCCATCAGAACGACCGCGCAAGCTGACCGGTTCCTTCTCCGCTTCCAGTGTCACCGTCACGTCCATAATGCGTTGCTGCTCGTCGCGACGGAAAACTGTCGCGCGCACGGTCTCGCGCACGGCGGAGCGGTCGCCGATGAACCAGCCGTTCTCAACTTCGAGCTTGGCGCAATCCGGTTTTGTCTCGCGAGCGATCCAACGTTTGAACCGTTGCTGCATTCCGACGCAGCCCCACGGGTCGTATTGTTTTCCATCCACGACCACTTCCGGCCAGCCCCAGAACAGGCCGCGATGATGGAAGTGATCCTTCGGGAAGTCGTCGGTGATGACCACGCCGTCGAGATCGTAGATCGGATGGAAGTAGTCAGCCCGGCGATATTGTTCCTTCACGCCATCCTTGAGTTGCAGGCCGTGATTGAAGACGAGCACGGGCTTGCCGTTCTCGGTCAACTCCAGTTTGCCGCCGGGTTGCTCGGTCCAGTTAAAGGCGGCGAGAACAAACGCGAGAATAATATTCATCCAAGCATCAACTCCATTGTTTTCCCGTTATACACCATTCGTTTGCCGGTGAAAAAGGCTTCGGCAGCCATGCAGCAGGCAACCGAGTGCCGGTAGCCGGCTTCGATGTCGGCGACAGGGGGTTTGCGGCTGCGGATGCACTCCAGCCAGTTCTTCATGTGCGATTGGTCCGGTGGAGCGGGAAGCTTCTGGGTTTCTTTGATCTTGTCCGGGCCGGCGCCGCCATCGCCGCTCACTTCTCCCTTGTTGAATTCGTTCATCAAGCCGCCGGCGCGTCCGCCGGTGCCGATGCAGACGACGTTGATGCGGTCGTTCGCGCCGGCGGCAAACGACATCGGTCCCAGTGTGGCTGCGGCCACGGCACTGGCGCTTTGGGCGAGAAAACCGCGTCGAGTGAGAGTGGATTGGTTCTTCATGGAGTCTCCTTTTTCAGTTTCACTGTGCGGGGCGCGCATAGGGAGATCAGTTGCGGCACGTCGAATGATTCCAGCAGGCCGAAACAGAACATCTCCGGCATTTTGTCTGCCGCCTGGTTTTGCGTGATGATTTCCTTGAGGCTGCGGAACGAGTCGTGGAGTGTGGCGCCGGCGATGGCTCTGTCTTCGAGCGCAGCGGCGACGAGCGAGAACAGACTGGAGCGCGGGCCGCGGGCCACGATTGTCACCGGGGCGCGATGTTGTTTGTGTGACCAGCGCGCAACCGCTGCGATCTGGCTGGCCTGCAATCCGAGCGATCGTTCGCCGACCGCCGCGACCAGCAATGCGTACAGAAAATCGCGCTGTGGGATGCGCGACTCACCGAAGAAAAACGGATCCACAGCCAGCACGCGCCGGCCTTCTGCCAGCAACCGTTCAGCATCGTCCGCCAGCTTCTTGCGACCGTTCTCCGACACGAGAATGACGGTGCCTTTCGGTTCACCACGTGCCAGTTCGACAACCGGCACCGTCCAATCATTGCCCATCTTCAACTTCCAATACGTCGCGCGGACGTCATCGCGTTCCTCGGAGCCGACACGCTCGGTAGTCACCGGGTAATCCTTGGCGTGGACGATCTGGCGGAGCTTCGCGCGGGCAGCCTGCTTCGGCAGCCATGCTTGGCGCGGTAGGTTCCTGCTCAACGCCAGCGCGATCTTATTGAAGTCGAGATTCTCCTTTGGCATTGTGACCTGCAACAGGCTGTTGGTCTTCACTTCGGCCTCGCTCGGAATCTCCTGCGCGTTGAAATTCGGATCGTCGGCACAGAAGAAATCGCCGACCATGCGGTAGAACGCTTCGCGGTTGTCCTTCTCGAAGTTGTGCGTGCCGGGATCGTGATTGATGTGTGAGTGCAGATGACGCGAGGCGTCGTACAACGCAAAGATCGGCTGCGCCGCATCGAGCAACGGCGGCAGCGCGTGGTCGGCGCGGAAACAACATTGGTCCTTGGCGTTGTAGGTCAACAGCGTCGGGCGCGGCGCGCGCATCGCCGTCATGTGCGCATAATCGGTCACGGTCGCAAGATCGCTGGGCTGCTGTTCCGAGTCGCCGAGATCGCTGAGAAAACGGACGCGGGTCAGGAAACTGGAGTAGCCCGCGACCGGGTTGGCGAGCATGACGCGCTTGTCGAACGCGCTGATGACAATCGTCTGCCATCCGCCACCCGACAACCCGGAGACCGCGACGCGAAACGGGTCGGCATGTTTGTGCGCCATCAACAGATCGAGACCGCGTGACATGGCCAAGTAAAACGGCGCGAGGCCGCTGGTTCCGCAGAGGTCGAGTTGATTCATCCGGTAGTGCAGGAAGCCGTCGGTGCGCAACTGGCCCATAAAAAGCCACTCGACGTTCAGCACGATCATGCCGCGTTTGGCCATGTTGATGCAGCGAATCTGTTTGTAAGGCGCGGCCTTGCCCTTGCTGTCGTGACCGTTCACGGCCAGCATGACCGGCATCTTGCCCGCGAGCTTGTCGGGTTCGTAGAGTAACGCCGGAATCCACAGCCCCGGCAACGCCTCGTAACGCAGCTTGCGGATGTGATAGCCCGGTCCTCCCTCGATGGTTTCCTGCCACTCGACCTGTGTCTTGGCGTCGCGCCACGCTTTCGCTTCGCCGCGGAAGATGACCTTATCCAAGGTATCGCGACGCATCCGCTCGGCGATGCGATCCCACTCGGCGGCCGATTTCACCTTCGGCATTCGCAGGACGCGCGCCTCGCAGAACGCTTGCACCTCAGTCAGTGGCAAGTTGGTGTCGAGGATTGAGTGCTGGAGCAACGATTGGAGGATGTTGGTGCCGGCGAATCCGTTGGCGCTGCTCAACCAGCAGGCGGCAACAAACACAGAAATACTGAATCGGCATCTCATCGTGATGCTGTCGCCTCCCAGACGGCGACCTCGAATGGCTGTAACTGGAACTCGTGAGGCTGGCCGGCGGCGACGGTGATCGTCGGTTTCGCGGTGTCGGATTTCCATGGGCTTCTCAGTGCGTACTTGCGCGGCGCGCCGGTGGAAAGCTCGAAGGCTTTGGCTACGTCGAGCGAGAACTTCATTGGTTGGTCGGACGGGTTTCGGAGCGCAAGGATCGCTTTGCGCGGCGACCACGAAGCCCAGCCATAAACTTGACCAAGTGCCGGGTCGCCGCCGACCCAATGGGTGTCGGCGAGGACGTCGGCGTTGCGGCGCGACCAGTTCGCGGCTTCGGCGAGCGCGTCCCACGTCGCGTCGGTCATCAACGACGCGTCAATGTGAAGTTCCTGCATGCAGGTTCCCGTGGCGAAGTAGGATCGGATCTCGGCGAGCAGGTCGGCGGGATCGCAACTGACGGGCTTGGATTTCGGGTTGTACGGGTCCTTGAAGGCAAACTTGTGAATCATGATTCCGTGAATCATCAGGTTGCCGATCGGGTAGAGCGGTCCGGGCTGCAACGTGCCGTGGTAGGTGGCGTTGTCGCGGTAGGTAAGCCATTGCTGGCGGTAGGAGCCTTTGCCGAGGAAACCGGCGTCGCTCTCCTGCCGCCAGATGGAATCGGACCAGAGCAGCCAGAACGGCGACGGCCACGTGCCGCTGGTGGGATTGAGGAACACGTCGGGCTTGAGTCGCCGCAGATCATCGCAAATGCGCAGGAGCGCCTCAACATCGCCCGGATACGCGCCGGCACCGGTTCGGGGGCCGGTGGCGGCGAAGCCGTCGAACTTGAAATAGTTCACGCCGTAGTCGCGGACCATGCCGAGACAGGCGTCGCGGAAACGATTGAAGTAACGTGGCCCGGCCAGCGAAAGACCTATCTTGCTCGTCTCGAACCCCTGACGTTGTCCCGCCTCGACACGCTTGGCGCGGCCGGAGTAACCGCCCCACGGCGAGAACCAGACGCCGACGGCAGAACGATATTTTTCCGCGGCGGCACGGATGTTGGCAAAACCTTTTGGGAAGCCTTTGTGAAATTGCCAGACCAGTTCGGTGTCGTCCCAAGCGTGGTCGTGGACGAAGGAGTCGAGCACCACGCCGCGTTTCTCGACCAGCTCGCGTCCGAAGATGGCGATTCGGTCCAGCCACATCGCTTCCTGCTGCGCCATGAACTTCTCGAATTCCTCCGGCGTGCCGTAGCGTCGGACCTGCCAGAATCTGGCGCCGATCTCGTAGCCGCAGTTGTAGTGGAGGAACGTGTGATACGGCTGTGGCCGTTCCCGCTCAAGGTAGTAGAGGAACGCGCGCCGCATCTGGCCTTCCGGCGCGACGCCGATGACGCTGCTGAATGTCGCCGTCTGTCCCGCTTCGATGGCGACGTTGTACGGATAGGTGCAACGAATGAGATTGTCGGGCAGCACTTGATTTCGCGACATCGGATGTTCGCCGCCGGCGAAGATGTTTCCGGCCACCACGGGCGAGCCGTCCACGCTGCCGGCGACCTCCGCTTTCGGAGCGGTGATTTCCAAAACCGTTAGTTCAGTCAACTCGCATTTGCCGCGGATGACCAATTGTTGGCGGACGTAGTTGGCGCCATCGCGAAGGCTGACTCGCCATTGCACTTCGATCTTTTTTTCAGGCGAGGCGAGCGTCGCAGAAACCTCGAATCCGTTCTTCAACTTGATTAGTTTCGGCGCACCGGTGAGCCGCAGTGCCGAAGCTTTGATGAGTTTGGCATCCGGCGACGGTGTCTGCGCGACTTTGAAGGAGAAACACTCGACGCCGGAGACGCTGTCCACGAGCCGCACCGGTTTCAATCGTCCGTCGGCGAGCGACCATTGGCAGGACAACGCCTGATTTTCCAAGACGATCTTGTTCCGGCCAGTCTGCGCCTTGGCTTTGCCGGGCTGGGGGCCGGGAAACTCGACCGCAGCAAAGCTGCTCAGCGCCATCATCAACAGAAAATAGCAAAGGGTTCTCATGGCAACCGCCTCCGATGGATGCCTTATAATCAGCCCGCGCTGACATCTCAAGCCGAATCGCGGCCGGACCATTTCCGCCTCGCCCGCAGAAGCCATGGCGAAAGCGGCAGAGTCAAACGTTAAATGTCAAAGCCCCCTTTCTGACTGCCGATGCCACTTCGCGCTTCGGTGGTCGTCCGGTGTTGTGTAATAGCTATTACACAACACCGGACGAAGGAAGATGGTGATTTCCTCGGATTTCGTTCGATTTGGGGGTTTGTACAGTGTTCCTGTTTTGTTCCGGTGCGTCAGCGCGCGTTTGGGAAGGGGCGTTGTTTGTGGTTTCGTTACGCAACCTGCTGCGTCAAGTGTCCGAGGATTTTTCTTACCAACCCGACGCTTTGCCGGCGACGCGCGGGTCGTGGGCACCGGTGAAACGGCGCGTGGACGGATCGTACGCGACGGCTTGGCTGACCCCGAGTGTGCTAACCTCGGTCAGTTTGTGACCGCGCCGGCGCAGTTCGTCGCGCACGGCGGAACTCATGGTGCGCTCAACTTTCACTTCATCGGGACTCCATTGGTGATGAAAACGCGTGTTGCCCAGCGCGGCATCCACGTCTTGGCCGAAATCGAGAATGCCGATCAGTCCGAGCAAGGTCTGGCTGATGATCGTCGGGCCGCCGGCGGCGCCGATGGCGAGGATGGGCTGGCCGTCCTTGAGCACGATGGTCGGGCTCATGCTGGAGAGCGGTCGTTTGCCGGGCGCGATGGCGTTGGCCTCGGCGCCGATGAGCTTCGCGGAGTTGGGCACGCCCGGTTGGGCGGAGAAATCGTCCATTTGATTGTTCAACACGACGCCGGTGCCGGGGACGACGACCTTCGAGCCGAACGTTGTGTTGATGGTCGCCGTGCACGCGACCCAGTTGCCCTCGGCATCGGCGGTCGAGAAATGGGTGGTGTGTTTGCCGAACACGTCGTCCGTCGCGCGGTCCGGCGTGCCGTGGCCAGCGACGACGGACGCGCGATCCATGCGGATGCGCACCGCCAAGGTTTTCGCGTAGGCGGGACTGACGAGGCCGCGAGGCACGCTCGTGAAGTCCGGGTCGCCCAGCCAATACGCGCGGTCGGCAAACGCGAGTTTCATCGCCTCGATGACGAGGTGGATCATGTCGGGCGAGTTGTGGCCGAGCGATTTGAGGTCGAACGATTGGAGGATGTTGAGCATTTGCGCCACGTGCACACCGCCGGAACTGGGCGGCGGAAATGTCACGATCTTGAATCCGCGGTAGGTTGTCGTGATCGGTTCGCGGAACTTGTGGCGATAATTCCGGAAATCGTCAGCGGTCAGGATGCCGCTGTTGTTCTTCATCCAATCGGCGACCATTTTGGCGAACGGGCCGCCGTAGAACCAGCCGGTGCCGTGTTTGGCGATGGCGCGATAGGTGCGCGCGAGGTCAGGTTGTCGGAGCGTGTCGCCTTCCGACCACGGCTGGCCGTCGGGTTTCAGGAACACGGCACGCGATCCCTCGAACTTGGCAAAAACAGTTGCGAGGTTCTTGAGTCGTCCGGCTTCTTTGTTGTCCACTTTGAATCCGCGCTCGGCGATCTCGGCGGCGGCGCGGAGATGGTCTTTCAACGGCAACCGGCTGTGGCGTTCGCAAGCCGTCGCATAGACTGCGAGCGCGCCGGGCGTGGCGCTCGCCAGCGGCCCGGTCTGGCTCAGTTCGGTGTCGGCTTTGCCGTCGCGCACGTACATGTCGCGCGTGGCTGCTGCGGGTGCCATCTCCCGGCCATCAATCGCCAAGAACTTTCCATCCGCCAGCCGGATGAGCATGAAACAACTGCCGCCGATGCCGGAGTTGTGGCCGTCCACGACGCCGAGCGTGAGCGCAGCGGCCACAGCGGCGTCAATCGCATTACCGCCGCGCTTGAATGCGTTGATGGCCGCGTCGGTCGCCAGCGGATGGACCGTCGCGACGATCCCGCGCTCGCCGTATGCCAGTTCCGCATGTGACGGAGGAATGAGGACGGCTGTGAACGTCGCAAAAGCCCACAACCATCCGGCAAAGCATCTGCGTGTCATGCTATTTATCGGATGACTGCTGCTTGCCGAGTTTCTGGCGCATTTCGGCGCGCCATTTCTCGCGCTCGGCCTGCCACTTGGCGAATTGTTCCGGTGTGAGGATTTCCTTCACCTGCGGATCAACTTTCTCTTGGATGGCCTGGTACTCCTTCATCTTCTGCTCCGGCGTCAGGTTTGTGTTGGCGCGCAGTTCCTTGATCTTCTCCGTTGGACCCTGAAACACGTCTTTGAGTTTCAGTTTCTGCTCATCGGTCAGCTTCAACTCCGTGGCGAGCGCCTCCAGCCGGTTGCGGACGCCGGCCGACGCTTGGGGTTGTGCGGCTTGCATCTTGTCGCGCAACGACTGCCATTTGGTGAGTTGCGCCGGCGTGAGAATCTCCTTCATCTTCAATTCGATGTTCTCACGAATGACTTTGAGTTCTTCCTCTTTCTGCTCGCGCGTCAGGTTTGTGTCGCTCTGTATCTCCCTGCCTCGTTCCATTTGGTATCGGTATTCGTCCTGCAGTTTCCATTGCTGCTCGTTGGTCAGTTCCAACACCTCGATCAGTTTCTCCATCCGTTCCGCGGGGTTCGGGCCGGGAGCGGGCTTGGTTTCCGCCGAGCGGACGATGGATGGCAGGCCCAGCAACAGCACGGCCAACAGGACACGACTCAAGAATCTGGTAAACATAACTTTTCCTTTCATTGCTTTAACTTTCCAGACGCACCAGCCACGCCAAACGTTACAGTTTATTTGCCGGCGGCCTTGGGCGGCACGTCGTCCATCTTCTCGCCGCGCACCCATTGGCCGACAACCGCCTGAAACTCCGGCTCGAAACCGTGTTTTCTGCCGCGCATGACTACCTGCGTCCAATCGAGACCGCGGGCGCGCGCCATGTCGTTTACCGCGTCGAAGATTTTATCGAGCGACGGACGAACGTCCCAAGACGTCGCCCCGCCCGGAAAGGAGACCTGATGTCCTTGATCGGCACGCAGCAAAAGAAGACGGCATTTCGCCAATGCCGGAGCATTCAAACCAAAAGGAGCCAAAAACTGTGCGCCGCCGTCCACGAAGTAGAACTGACGAAAGTGCTTCAGGGTGAACTCATCCTGGCCTGCGATGAGCAACGCGGTGGCGTGTCCGCCATTGGAGGAACCGCCCAGCGTGCTGCGCTCCGCGACGATGCCGGGCACGGTTTGCATCAGCTTGCCGAGCATGGTGCGGTAAGCGTTGCGCAATGTTTCAAAATCATCCACGCAAATGGCCACTCCGCCGAGAAACTCCTGGGGGTTGAACGCACGCTGGAAGAGCGGCATGGAGACGGCGATGAAATCGCGCGGGCCGATGATCTTGCGGGCGTGAAAAGCGCTGTCGCCCTTTGCTCCGATGCCCCCGGCCAGAAACACAAAGAGCGGCCACCGTCCGTTTGTGGTGTAGTTGTCCGGCAATTGCGCAGTCAACATCGCCGGCGCGGGATTGGTTCTGGCCTGCGCGCAGAGCGTGGGCGGCAGTTCGGGGAAACTGAGTTGTATCACCGCGCCGGGTTTGAGGTTTACTTCAGCGGCGGTGACACGAAAGACCCCGAGAACGAAGAACAAAAAAATGGTTCGCGCGGGCGTCTTCATAACCGCGCTGCCCCGAACCGTCGTGTGAACTCAGCGTCTTCGGCGGGCTGGTCGGAGTAGCGGTCGTAGATGCCGACGATGACGGCGTCGGTGGGTTTGATGCCCTCGAAGGTCTGGCGAAAAGCTTTTTCCACGGAAGCTCTGTTCTCACAGAGGCGGCCGGCGGCGAGGATCTTGAACGCGAGACAGGTGCGCTTGGTTTGGCGGATCGCCTTGAACATGCGCGGCGGGTCTTCTTCGAGATAGACCTCGCGCACGGGTAACGGCACGTAGCCAAGAAGCTTCTTCAATTCCTCGGCAGAACGATGGCGCTCATAGACGCAGGTCATGTAGAAGTCGAGGTCCCATCCTTTTGATTCTACGGCGTCCACGACCGCCGGCATGTGGGTGGAGACGCCCACCATCAGCCCGGCGTCGCGCACGCGCTTGAGTAACTCGTTGACCTTGTCGAACTGGCCATCCTTGAAGAGCCGGTCGGTGACCTCGCCGTGATGCGCGATGCCAACGCAGCCGGCCTTGACCAGCGGCGGGATTTCTTCCGCGTTCGTGGCGAGCGAGAGGTAGCGCATCCGGCCGCCCTCAGCGACGAGGCGCTCGTAAAGTTCGATGTTTTTCCCGGCGGATTGCCAGAAGTTGACGCCGAGGTCCTGACAGCGACGCAAGGTCTTGAAAATCTGTTCCGGCGTGTAGTAGGCGCGCATCTCGCGGTTGACGAACCCGGAGAGATGCGAGCCACCATTGAACGGGTTGGCGCCGCAGACAAGGCGCGACATCGAATGTTTGCCAAACGGCACCACCGGCATTTTGTTTTCCCCTGTCGCGGCGTTGGCGAATTGTCGCGCGATCGTCAGCGCCACGGGCAACGTGGCCACTCGTTTCAGGAAATCGCGACGGGTATTGTTCACGAGATGCCGTTTTCTTGGCGCCAGTCGAGGATGCGTCGCGCCACCTTCGCCATCGGCGCCGTCCAGATGCGACTGTGATTGATCCGCAGGTAGTTGACCAGTTCGCGCAGGTCGCTCTCGGCCACGCCCAAGCCCCCCTCGCTGATGCCGTGAAACGTCAGGATGCCCCAGCAGCGTTTGGCGATGCACGCCTCGATCAAACCGATCATCTGCGAGCCTGGCATCCGTTCCGCCGGCCACGACCACGTGTAGTGCAGGTCCACCGTCGCCGGCGGGTTCGCAAACGGAAACTCGCCCTTGCCCCGGCCCGCGATGTGATGTCGCGCCACCACGGGCACATAACTTTGGCGCGTCGGCCCGCAGCCGACGTGATCCATGTAGCATGGATAACAGAACGTTATCTCGCGTTGCTCCGGCACGAGTTGTTGCAACCGGCGCTTGGCTTCGACAATGTCCTTCTCAATGTCGTCCAGCGTCATGTTCTCCAGACCGCGCGCTGTCGGTTCATTGCGGAACGCGCGCGAGCAGACATGAGCGATGGTGTGATTGCCAATCTCGTGCCCGGCCCTGGCGATGTCGCGCCACGGCGCGAGTTTCTCCAGAAAATCGTCGCCGCGCGGGTTGATGTAAAACGTCGCCTGCAAATCGGCGTCGTTGAGCATCGGCACCGCGCGCGCCAGTTGCGTCGGCAAACCGTCGTCGAACGTGAGGGAAACCGCCGCGAGAGATTCACCCGGCCAGCAGCGTGTCAGTGCTTGAGTCATGTCAGTAACTCAGCACCTTCCGCACAAACTCGCGGCTCATCTTCAGGCTCTCCCGCAACGGGCGCGTCAGTTGGAACCCGCGTTCGTGGGCCAGTTCGATGACGGCATGGCCGGCGAAGTTGATCTCGCGCAACGCCACGGCGATGGCGGCGTAATCCATGTCACCTTCGCCCATCGCCTCGGACCACTTGCCGTCCTTCTTCTGGTCACGCAAGTGCAGGAAGACAATCTGCTTCCCATATTGCCGAATGAACGCTACGGGATCCACGCCGCCGCGAACGAGCCAGTTGAGGTCCGGACCGAGTTTCACGCCGGGAATCCGCGCCAGCGTGCCTTTGAGGTCGTGCAACTCGTTCTCGACCTCGTAGGTGTGATTGTGGAGATTCAGCACGACGCTGTTCTTCTCGCAAATCGCGATGATCTTCCGGAGCAACTCAGCCTGCGCATCGAGTTGTTCCGTCGTCTTGCGAGTTTTCTGTCCCCATTTCACCGCGCCGACGGAAGTGCCGAGCGTGCGCCCGCCAAGTTTCGCCAACCGCGGAATTGTCTTTGCGGCTTCGGCAAGAATCTCTTCGTGTTTCACGCGGTCCCACATCGCGCCGCCAAACGACGCGCCGAGAACCGGCAGTTTGTGTTTCTGCGACAACTCGCCGATCCGCTCGACGGCGTCATCGGGCAACAGTGCGCTGGACATCAACTCGACGCCGCTCATGCCGGCGTAGCTCATGTCGGCAAAGATTTGCGGCAGCACGGGCGTGATGTCGTATTTCGGCTGCGTGGCCGCATAGACCCACGGGTGCGCGCCGACGATGACAGCGGGCGACCGCCGCGGCGCAAAACCAAACGCAGCGACACCGGCTGAAGCTATCAGAAAGTCCCGGCGAGAGAATTGTGTCATGCGTGTGAGAATACATCGCCCGGCGCGTCGAGAGAAGTCGAATGTCCGGGGCCACACGTCAGAACCGGAGCAGGCAGAAACCGAAATCAATCACGATACCTTCCGGCGATTTCACCACCGGCACCGACGGCGCCAGCGAGTACAACATCCGCCGGCCATCGGTCGGGTCAGGCGCGATCACCAACAGACCCGCCGAACGCATCGCCGTGAGATGTTTCAGCGTTGCGTCCAACGTAGCCCCGTCGCGCCGCGCAGAGTCGAAGCCGCCTTGGGCTTGCCGACCGCCAGCGACCTCAGAATGTGCCGGCGCGCTGGCTCCGCTAGGACGGAGAATATCTCATCGGGTTTCCACTGTGTCGTCGCCGGAGCAGTGGCGGGAGGCTGAGGAGTGTCGGGCATGAGCCGAGTGTCTGAAAAAGCCGGCCGCGGCGCAAGCCGGGAGTTGGCAGACAGTCGGTGTAGCGTCGGCTGTCCCAGCCGACATTCAGCGACGGCAAACCCGGTGCGCTGAGACAGCGCACGCTACAACGGAACTCGTAAAGCCTCAAAAAACTTCCAGCTCGGATACAGAAACACGCCGCGACGCTCCGCAATCGTCCCACTCCGACACGGAAACACGCCTCAGCACTCAGCAAAAGTGCCTCCTCGAAACGGAAACAAGCTGGAAGACTCCGCAATCGTGCTTCTCCGATGCGGAACCAGCTAAATAACTCCTGAATCGGGGGGGTATGCGGAAAACCGAAGATTTCCACTGGATTTTAGCCTGAATCTATCCGCTGGTTCTGGGTTTCTATTTGCGATGAACACCGATACTTGTCAGTGACAGGCATCGGCAGAAGTGCGCCGCAAGGTTACCTGAGAAATCTGCCCAGAGTCAGGAGTTGACAGCGCACTATGGTTAATCGGCACGGGTTGTCACGCTGCTCAGCACCGGACCACCTGTGGCAGGTGGTGGAAATGTGGGTCAGTGGTGCAGAGGATGAGGTTGTGTTGGACGACGAGCGCGGCAATCCAGAGGTCGTTGGTCGGGATGGCGACGCCTTTCTTGCGAAGTTGGAGATAGAGTTGGGCGTAGTGATGCGTGGTCTGTTCATCGGGCAGGAGAATGGACACGCGGGGGCTGTTGAGGAATCGCTGAAGATTGGCGGCGTTGGCCGATTCCTGGTTCCCAGCGGCAAAACCAGCCCGCAGTTCGCCCAAAACGATCAGCGGGACATGAATGTGCCGCGCCGTGCGGATGATGGAGACGCGAGCGGCGTCGCCGCGCATGAAGTCGCTGTAGGCATTGGTGTCGAGCGCGACGTTCATTTCCACGCGTCCTCGTCCACGCGCTCGAAGTCGGCGACGGCCCGGTCAAACGCCGGGTCTTCCTGCCACGAACCAATGAGCGCATCGAGATCGGTGTGTTCGACTGGCTTGGCGTCGAGTTCAAGACCGCGGGCGAGGGCTTCCACGGCAACGGCATTGAGGCTCTTGGCTTCCTGCTTGGCCCGGCGGCGCAAGGCGCGGTCAACCGACGCGGGAACAGTGCGGATTGTGTATTGCGTGTTGATCATGCAGGCAGTGTAGCCAATAAATGCAGGCATGGCAACAGATTTGCCCAAGGGTGCCAAGGAACACGATATCGTTCTGGAACGATTGGGATTGGGGATTACCTCTTGTTCTGTGCCGTCTTGTCCGCCGTCATGCCCGCGGACTTGCCCTCCACAGGCGGACTTGTTCGCCGTGGCGAAACTTGTTCGTCGTCATGCCCGCGGGCTTGTTCGCCGCAGGCGAATTGCTCTTTGCGATGAACGCCGATACCTATCAGTGACAGGCATCGGCAGAAGTGCGCCACAAGGTTAACTGAGAGATTCGTCTTGAGTTAGGAGTTGACCCTGACGACTAGCAATATTGATCTATTTGGTCGTCAGCGTTCCGAACTCATGTCTAGTGCTTCCCCCTCTAACCTCGATATTCTTGATGCCATCCTCGATTGAATACTCCTGCGTTTGAACGAGTGTCATCTTGTGTATAATGCTCGGTTGCAGATCCACCTTGAAAGATCTCTTAACACTGCGCCATCCTTCAACGGATTCAGCATTAGGCACTCCATTGTAGAGTGTAAGATGGACTTTGTTGCCAATGCAAAGGAACAGTTGGGTGATTGGGGTCTGGCTGTCGTTCCATACCTTGAAGTCGAATGACACTGTAATCTCGTTGGCTGACGCTGAAACAACCATGTTGCGCCATGCGAATCCCGCGTCGTTTTTCTCTCCACCCGTGATCTTGGCGCTCTCGCATGAAACGACAGATTCCTGCGACGAGTTTGAAGGAGAGGGCGGTGGCGAAGGAGTTGAAACCATCGCAGATTGATTGCGCTGCATTTGTTCGCGTTGAATCTGCTCTTGCCGCATCTGTTCTATCTGCGACTGAGTGGGAACAAGAAAAAGCCTGCCGTCCGAATCCTTCACCAAGCCGCCAGGCGGTTCTCCTCTGCAATCGACATAACCGTTGTTGTAAGGACTCCTGAAAAGGCCATCACCCGCTGTGGCAATACCAATCGGATAACCCGACGCTCCCTGCATGGCCGCCTGATTGCGTTCCATCTGTTCGCGTCTCATTTGCTCTTGCCGCATCAGTTCGGCGCGCTGCTGTCCAGCTTGCTGTGCGTGCATTTGTTGTTGGGCCTGCCACGCTGCGAATGCTTGTTGTTGGTTGCTTGGCCCTTGCCGCATATGATTCCCCGGTTCTTGCCCTGATTGCTTCTGTTGCGCTTGTGCTTGCTGACTTCGCTGGCCTTCTTCGTAGCTTCGCTTGATATACCATTTCAGGCGATAGGTGGAATGATACGCGTTAGCCGACAACTTGTATTTGCCAGGCCCCCCTATAAAGTTCACAACCACTCCTCGTTCGCCTTCGGGACCCTTGAAAAAATCGTCACCAGCAACACCAGAGCCGCCCCCCGTTGCTGTGCTATCGATGGGAAACACCTTGACATCGTTCCTGAGTGGCACTTGCCTTCCGATGTTCACTGGATCAACTTCGACATAGATAAGCCCTTTAACTGGAATCTCGATGATATAAGAGAAGTTGACAGATCCCATCGTGGCCGACTCGTCTCCGCTTATTCTAACCCATGTATTCATAGGGAGAACGCCCCCATCCATCCCGGAAGAATCTTGTGTGCACACCAGAAGGGCAAACACAACAACAGCCATGAACGCTACAAACTTTGTTTCTGTTGATCGGGTTTTCATATTTGTATTCCTTTGTATTCTAGCTCTGAACAGTCAGCCATTACGCCTTCTTCACCAGCTCGGCGCTGTAAGCTTTGATTTTGCGGATCGCGTCGAGGATGTGGTCCATGGCGCTGCAGTCGGCCAACAGGATCGTCTGGGACATACCGACGGTTGTGGCGCAGACTTGGGCGTTGCCTTTCAGTTCCTTGAAGCTGTCGCGATACGCTTTCAGCCGGTCGGCGCTCCAGAGGCGTTTGTAGCCGGTGGAGTTGATGACTTCGTCAAAGATGCCGTCGTTGTATTGCTCGTGGTAGCCGCCGCCACAGGGGATGCCTTCTTTGCCCATGGCTTGGGTGAACTTGCCCTTCGACAGGCCGTTGAATTGTTTCTCGTCGTAGCGGATCGGGAACAGATGCCATACGGCCCGGCTGTTCTCCGGCAGGCGCGCGGGGGCGACGCCGCCGATTTCGTTCAGGCCGGCGATCAGGTAGTCGGCGTTGGCTTGGCGGTGCAGCGTTTCTTTCTTCAGTTTGTCGAACTGCGAGAGCAGGATGGACGCTTGGAAATGTTGCATCCGGAAGTTGTTGCCGCGAGTGAAACTGCCGGAGCCGGTGTTGGTGCCGAAGGAGCGACCACAGTTGTGGTAGGAATGGCATTTGTCCACGAGCTTCTCGTTCATGCCGGTGACGGCGCCGCCCTCGCCGGAGGGGATGTGCTTGGAGTTCTGAAAACTGAACGCGCCCAGATCGCCAAGCGTGCCGCACTTGCGGCCTTTGTATTCGGCGAGCCACGCCTGACAGGCATCCTCGACGACGGCGAGTTTGTGTTTCTTGGCGATGGCGTTGATCTCGTCCATGTAACACGGCATGCCGTAGATGTGGACGGGCAGGATGGCCTTGGTGCGCTCGGTGATCCGGCTCTCGATGGATTTCGGACACATCGTGAGTGTCTCCGGGTCGGTGTCGGCGAACACGGGCAACGCTTTTTGGATCAGGACGGAATTGTACGTGGCAATAAACGTGTACGGCGCGACGATGACTTCGTCGCCGGCATCCACGCCTGCCGCGTAGAGACTGGTGATGAGGGCGGTCGTGCCGCTGGCGGTGGCCAAGGCTTTCTTGGCGCCGAGTAGTTTGGCCCAGGCTTCCTCGAACTCCGGCACTTTGCCGCCGCCGCCGGCGCGGCTCCAGCGTCCACTGCGGAGGATTTCGAGGACGTCGGGTTCCCATTCTTTCCGCCACACCGGCCATCCGGGCCAGCCGCCGGTGTGGGCGGGTTTGCCACCGAGTATGGCGGGTTTGGCGGAGTCGGCGGCGAAAACGTTCGGGGCGATCTTTGCGCCGAGCCAAGTGAGAGCGGCAGAGGTTGCCGCTGTGGTTCGGATGAAGTGGCGTCGTGTCATGGTGCTTCCTCCTAGGTTGTGCAGCAGCGCAGAGGCTACGCTCCGGCTCCGGCCAGTGCAAGCCGGAAATCGGTGGGGCAAGCTTCCAGCTTGCCCAGGAAAATGATGGGCAACCAAGATGGTTGCCCCACACTTATTTCCGTCCAATGCAATACAGCGCGCGGTCGGAGCGGAGATAGAGCCGCCCATTGATGGGCGCAATGGAGGCGCGGAACAATTCGCCCGGTCGTTCGCCGATGGAATTGCGCGACACCAGATCGAGCTTCGGGCCGGGCTTGATGACGAGCGTCTCACCGGACTCGGTGTTGATGTAGATAAGGCCGCCGGATTCAACGGGCGAGGCGGTGAACGCGCCGGGAATCTTTTCCGTCCACAACACTTTTCCAGTCCTGGCTTCGTAAGTGGTGGCGGCGTTGCCTTTCATGTCTATGGCAAACAGGTAATCGCCAACGACGATCGTCGAGGAGACATCCCGAACCTTGGTGCGCGGGGTGTGCCAGGCGCGGTGGGTCTCGCTCACGTCGCCTGAACCGCCGGGGCGGACGGCGTACACGTCGCCGGGCAGGCCGTTGACGACGAAGATCAACCCGTGGGCGAAATCGGGTCCCGGCTCGCCCCGGCCATTGAATCCCTTGCATGACCAAAGCGGCTTGCCGGCGACGGGATCATAGGCGTCGAGTCCGTACTGGCCGTTGACGACCAGTTCGGTGCGCGTGCCGGCGCGAATTTCAACCGGCGTGCCCCAGCCGCCCATTGGTTTGTCGCCGCGCGGCGTGCGCCAGAGAATCTTGCCGGTTTTCTTGTCGAGCGCGACGATGAAGGAAGCGCCCTGCGCGTCGCAGTTCTGGATGACGCGGTCGCCGGAGAGAACCGGCGAGGCCGAGATGCCCCACGGGCCGGGGAACTCGCCGAGCGATTGCGACCAGAGCGGTTTGCCGTCGAGACTGAAACAGTGCATGCCCGCCCTGTCGAGGAAGGCGATGACGCGCTCACCGTCGGTGACGCACGTGGGCGTGGCGAAACTGTTCATCTTGTGCGTCTTCCCCGGTGAGGCGCACGGGATGGATTTCTCCCACAGCAGTTTCCCGTCGCGCGCACCAAGGGCAAAAACAAAACGCGTCGCTCCCTTGTCGGTGGCAGAAGTAAGGAAAATGCGCTGGTCCCAATTCACCGGCGACGAATGTCCGTCGCCCTTCAATTCGACGCGCCAGAGAATGTTCTCGAGCCCCCACTTTGTCGGCAGCGGTGCGCCGCCGTGATGGCCTGTGCCGGTCGGCCCGCGGAAACGGGGCCAGTTCTCGGCGGCGTTGACAGCGAGGCAAGACAGGAGGATGGCGACGATGTATTTCATAATTTGCACTTCGGACGGCATCGCGGTGCCGCTCATTCAACGCAAAGAAGAAGGTTGATGAAGGTTGATCGGTGATGGCCACATCGTCCACGTATAGGGTGGCGGGTTTCCCGCGATCATTGTGGGCGCTGATGCCGATCTCGAAGCTGTTGTAGATGGAATGGGCGAGTGGCAGCGTCTGCCCACGGGCATCCACAATCTTGCTTCCGTCCTGCCACAGCTCAATGACGCCATCGTCCTTTTCGGAGAGTTTGAGGTGGGCCTTGAGGTGCACCCACCTGCCTGTGGGGAACGGCAGTTCTTTTCCTTTCGGTTGGCGATATTTTGGTTTTGCACCCCACTTCAGTTCGAAGCATGCGTGTTTTCCACCGGCGATCATGATGCGGATGCCGGGGGATTCGCTGATCCACGTCGTCTCCAAATCCATCACGGTGAATGGCATCCCACTGCCTTCCGGCACCTGATACCATCCGCTAAACCAAACGTCATCACCCCTGACAAAGTGAAGCAGTTCGCTCGCGATGGAAGACTTGGCGCACACCATCGCTGGCGATGGCGCGACACAGAATGTCTTCAACGCGCCACGGCCGGAATGGACAACCTCGCTCGTGGGTTCGACTCGGTTGTCCACAAAATCCGATTGTCCCTTCAGCAACCGCTTCCGCAACTGGACGTAATCCCGTATCTGCGGGAACTTCGGCGACTGGAGCGTGAACTCCGTCCATCCGCGCTCCAGACTGATCAAGTCGCGAATCGTCCTGGCATCTTCAAATCCATCGGCGAACCGGCGTCTCACCGGCACAAGATCTCCTTTTGCGGTTTTTCGGTAGATGGTCCCCTCCTGCTCGACGTAGTTCTTGGCATAGAAGTCCGGATCATAGACCTGTTTCACGAACTCCCACTTGCCGGCGCGCGGGTTCACCTGCCAGAGAGCTGCGCGGTAGAGCTTGTAGGTGGTCCCTTTTTCCACAACCGTCAGTTCGACCTCCGATTCGTTCGGCGGCGTGATTGTCTTTGATGACGGCACAGCCAACCACACACCCGCCGTACAAACGGCGATCAACAACACTCCAATGATCGCCATCGCCAAAGGTTTTCGTTTCATTATGACTGATACCGTCGTTTTGTCCTCGAGGTTACAGTCAGAGAACGGAACCGCCGCACTGCTACGGCTTCTGTCCCGGTCCGCCGAGATGCGGCTTGATGGCCCTGAGGATGTCGCCGATGACCTCATGGTTTCCGGAGGCGGCGGCTTCCCGCAGCTTGCGCAAGGCGCCCTGAAGTTTTTCACGCACTTCAGGGTTGTCGGTGCGCTCTGCCGCTTCGGCGATGCGGCGCATGTGTTGTTCCAATTCCCCTTTGCCACGCTGTTGGCCATCTTTCTCGTGCATGCGGCGCAACATGGCGTCCACTTGCTCCTCGGCTTCCTTGACACGGCCGTCGCGCGCGGCGCGCTCGATTCGCTCCAGTTGCTCGACTAATTCGCGGGGAGGTTCGTTGTCTCCGATCCGTCGCTTGATCTCGTGCTTCAATCGTTCGAACTTTTCCTTCAAGCTCACCGTGGCATGGTCACCTTTGCCGGCTTGGGATTTTGCAATGAGATGCTTGAGTTTCTCGTGCTGTTCGGCGTTCAGTAGATTGCGTATCGCCACCTTGGCGTGAAGTTGCATGGCCTTGAGCTGGTCCTCGATCTCCAGCACCTGACGCAACCGTTGCGCGGCCTCGTCGGGATTCGCCGGATGTTTGGCGAGAACGTCGTGCAACGCTTCGGCGCGTTTCTTCATCTCCACCTCCAAGTCTTTTGATCGCTTGAAAGATTCTTCGGCGATGTGTTGCATCTCGCGCAATTGATTCTCGTTCAGGCCAAGCTCTTCCCGATGGTCATGGTAAAAATCCGGCGGCAGGAAAAGGACGCCGTGTTGGACGAAAGCAGGTTTCTGCGCAGTCGCGGGCGACATGGCCACTACGGTCAGGCAGAGCACCGACAGGACAAAACGAAAGACGGATTGTGTATTCATGGGTTGGATATTTTCTCCGTGGTTGATTTGTTTTTGGTTAACAGGAAATCCGTGGGCGATTCCAAATCCGACACGGCCAAGCGCGCCGCCAAGCGCGCGTCAATTGCGGCGACCAATTGCTCGACCCGTTTGGCCGGGGACGAGCGTGCCATCTCCGTCGGCTGGGATTTCCATATCCACGCGGCGACACACACGGCAATCACCACCGACGCCGTGGCGAAGAGCGCAAAGCCACACGCCGGCGCCGTGCGGCGCGGTACCGGTTCTGAGCGGGCCAGCGCCAGCGCGCGCGCGCGCATCACGTCAAACGGCGGCGTCTGTCCGCGATCCGCGTCACGCAGCTTGTCGAAGGTGCGTTGAAGATGGGTGTCACTCATTGGATGCTGACAGTTCGCGTCGGAGCCGTTGCTTGCCGCGCGCGTAGTGACGGCGTGCGGAGCCGACGCCCACTTTCATGACCGCGGCGGCCTCGGTGATGCTGAGTCCTTCGTAGAACACCAGATGCAACACCTGTGCTTGGCGTTGCGACAGCCGTTTCAATGCATCCCGTAAAACACCGGGTTCGCAGACGGCTATCTCGTCCTCGACAGGCAACCCGTTCCATGCGAGGGAAGAATCGAAGGATTCCCGCAGCGCTTGGATGGCTGCCAGCCAACGGCGTTGGCGACGACTGCTCTCCATGGCGGTCAACCGCACCACACCGAACCACCACGTCTTCAAAGCCGACCGGCCGCCGAACACGGCCCGTCCCGCCGCAACCTTCACATAAGCGTCCTGCAACACATCGCGTGCGCGTTCCACGTCCCCGCCGCAGCAGGCCAACGCCCAGCCGTAGGCGTTCTCGTGCAACGCCTCCAGTCGCTGAATGGCCTCTTCGCCGTTGGTCATGCATTTGTCCATTAGTGACCGCGCTGACGGATTGTATGACAATTACGGCGTCGTTGTCCGCTCGGTAACAACCTTCTCCAACAAATCACACGCTTCCTTGTACAAACCGTGCCCGACGCGAACCTCATCGCCAAATTCAAGGTGCTCATCGGTCGCCGCCTTGTACGGCGGCCAGTTCGGCAGAGCGTCGCCGTTCGGATTGCCGGTCTTCGCGAACTGCACCCAACAAGCCATCATCACCTTCGACAACTCGCGGTCTTTCTCTACGTGTGCCGGCGTGCGCAACGTGCCGAACACGTAGGAAATCTCCGCCGCGTGCGTCGCGCCGAGTCCGCTACGCTTACCGCCGGGCGAGACGCGCGTGAAGTGATACAGAAACGCCGGCGATTCTTTCTTGGCCATGCTTCTGGCCAGCATCCGCGCCGGCGCGACAAAGGAAGTGACCGTTGAGAACCGGCTGAACGCGGCTTTGAGGTCGTCGTCGCTCTCGCACGGGAGCAACTCCAAGAGTTTGTCGGCTTGTTTTCCGAAAAGCGTTTTCACCGTCAGCTTGTAGCCGGCGACGTGTTGCACCGGCATCTGTTTCAGGAACAGCGTCCCCTCGTCGGCGTTGGAGCCGACCATGAACGGCACATCGTGTTGTTTGCCGGCGGCAAACATTTCCCCGGCGTCTTCGGGAATCGTCCAGCCGTCCACGATCGGGCCAAACCTGGTGCCCTTGCCGTAAAGTCCTTGCGTGGGGTTCGACGCCGCCAGCAACTCGTCCGCGCTCTTGGCGCGCAACGCTTCGAGCGTGTCGCAGCCGAGCGCCGCGGCGATGCGTTCGCCTTCGGCTTCCATCGGCGATTGCAGACCGCATTTCTCGCGCAGAGGTCGGTTGCGTCCGTGCGCGCCGCCACTCTGCGCGATGGCCCGGTGAAACAGTCCTTTCGCCTGCGGCGAGATCATCAACCGGCACACGCTCAGCGCGCCGGCCGACTCGCCGAAGATTGTCACGCAATTCGGGTCGCCTCCGAACGCCGCGATGTTCTTCTGGACCCATTGCAACGCGGCGATCTGGTCGAGATGGCCGTAATTGCCCGACACACCTTGCGGCGATTCCTTCGACAACAACGGATGCGCAAAGTAACCGAATGGGCCAAGCCGGTAGTTGATTGTCACGACCACGACACCGAGGTGTGCCAGCGCGGTGCCGTCGTAGCTCGGTTGCGATCCTGAGCCGGTGGTGCAACCGCCGCCATGAATCCAGAACATCACCGGCAATTTGTCGTTGGCGTTTTTCGACGCCGTCCAGACGTTGAGGTAAAGGCAATCCTCGCTGTTTTTCTCCAGCGGCAATCCGAGCATGGATTTCGGCTGCGGACAGGACGGACCAAACGCGGAGCAATCGCGCGCGTCAGTCCACGGCTTCACCGGTTGCGGCGGTTTCCAGCGTAGCTCGCCGACCGGCGGCGCGGCAAACGGAATGCCTTTGAAGACACGCACTCTGTCGCGCTCTACTCCGGAGATCGGGCCGTTGGAGGTTGTGACAAGAGGCGCTGCAGCCAACATGGCGATCATGAAGAAGTTCATCATTTGTTTCAGACGTTGACAATACCACCGAGGTTACAATCGTTGTGGCGTGCCGTGAAGTTAGTGCCGTGAAGTTGCGATTGCTTCGCCGTGCCGGTTTCACTACACTGCACCCCGATTTGTCATGAACGAACCCCTCTTACCGGCCCACGGCGGCTACCGGGATTTACGTGGCTTCCAGGTCGCCCAGCTTGTTTACGACGCCACGCTTGTCTTCTGCGACCGCTTTGTGGACAAGAGATCGCGCACGCATGATCAGATGGTGCAAGCCGCACGTAGTGGCCGGCAGAACATCGCTGAAGGCAGCATGGCTTCCGGCACATCCAAGAAGACCGAGTTGAAGCTCACCAATGTGGCCCGCGCCAGCCTCGAAGAGTTGCTGCTGGACTACGAGGATTTTCTCCGCCAGCGCGGCCTGCGTCAGTGGGACAAGAATGATCCAGAAGCTCTCGCGGTGCGCCGGCTGTACAAGTCCGACCCGTCTGACCAGTCCGATCTGTCCGACATCAGGACGGGCAGCCCCGAACTCGCCGCGAACACCCTCCTCTGCCTCATTAACCAAGCCAGCTACCTCCTGCACCGGCAACTCCAGCGCCTTGAGCAAGATTTCCTCGACAAAGGCGGCTTCACCGAGCGCCTCCACGCTGCCCGCACTCAAGCCCGGCAGCAGCCTGCCGCGCCCGTTTGCCCGAAGTGCGGCAAGCCCATGCGCCAGCGCACCGCCCGGCAAGGCCCGCGCGACGGCCAATCCTTCTGGGGCTGCACCGGCTACCCAGACTGCAAAGGAACACGCCCATGCTAAACACCGCCCAAACACCGATGCCAATATCGCGACGAAGTTTTCTGCGTGCGACCGGGCTGGCCGCGACCAGCCTGTGGCTGACGAGCCGTAACATTTCCGGCCTGTCCGCCGAAGCTCCTGCGAAGGCGGAAACACAATCCAAACCAGTGCACCGGCCGACGCCGCGCTGGAAGCCGCGCCACGACTTGGGTGCTGAGGTCATTCAACTCACGACGGAACCGGATGTCCCGTGGGCGCACCTTTACATGGAGGCGCAAATCTTTACGCTGGACTCAAAACGGTTCGTTCTCCATCGCTCGGCCACGGCGCACGGCGGCAGCAAGAGCGACCCGAAACACCAGTATTACCTCTGCGATATCGAGAACAACCTCGCGTTGTTGCCGTTGACGGAGGAAACCGGTTGCGTCGCGCCGTCGGTGTCGCCCGACGGCAAATATCTCTACTACTTCGTGGACGAGACGACCGTTGGCGGCGGTAAGTTCACACTCAAGCGCGTCAACCTCGACGGCACCGACCGTCGCACAGTGCTGGTCGTGGACGCGCCGTTGCCGGGCACGAAGTTCCGCGCGAGCCGGCTCTATCCGATCTCGACAATCTCGTCGGACAGCCGGCGGATGGCGATCTCTTGTTTTCTCGGCGATGGCAAAGCGGATCCGCCACCGTTTGGCCTGTTGGTGTTCGATCTCGACAAAGCCAGCGTCAACCTCATCCTTCACGGGCCGACGTGGTGCAACCTGCACTCGCAGTATTGCCGCTCGACCGATCCCGACGCGTCGCACGACATCCTGATTCAAGAGAACCACGGATGCGTGATTTCTCCGACCGGCGAACTGAAGGTGCTCGTCGCCGGCGATGGCGCGGACATTCATGTCGTTCGCGACGATGGAACGAACTTCCGCAACATGCCGTGGGGCCGCGACGGTAACGAACGATGCCAGGGGCATCAATGTTGGCGCGGTCGCACCACGTGGGGCATCACCAGCACCGGCACGCGCAAACCATCCGGCGCGTTCCTCATTGAAGGCAAGGCCGCGCCGCACGCCGGTCACGTCGGCCTCAACACGCCCGGCGGCATCCGCAACGACCTGACGCGCGAGTTGAAAGAGTCGCGATTCAGTCACTTCGCCGGCGACATGGCGGGGCGGCGATTTATCAGCGACGCGGGGCCGTTCGACAAGGGTGGTCGCATTTTCGCCGCGGAGTTTGGCGAGCCGGGCAAGGAGCCGTTGAAGAACTGGAAGTTGTTGCTGAACCCGCGCTCGACTTGCAAGAAGGAGGCGCACATCCACCCGTTTCTGTCGCCGGACGGCACGATGGGCTTCTTCAACTCCGACGAGTCCGGCATCCTGCAAGCCTACATGGTCCGCGGGTTTTAGTGTAGCGTGCGGATGATTTCTTTCAAGGTCTCCATTCCCTTGCTCGCGCCGGCGGTGTAGATGCGGACGCCATCCACGATGTCCTCGATGGAATGCGTCAAGCGCACAATCTCTTCGGCGGAGAAGTCATTGCCAGCGCGCGCGCCGGGGCAAATGATGATTTGAACCCAGATTCTGGTCTTCGGATTGCCTTTGTGGATGAGGCCCACGACGCGCTGGATGTTCTTCCGATATTCCTCCGGCGTCGCGTGACGGGAAGTTTCCTTGTCAATCTGGAAGCGTTGCGACTGGATGAGCCAGACGTCGGCGAACGGGGCGGCCTTGGCGTAGTCTTCCTCGCGGCTCGTCATGAAACGCATCCCCGGCCCGACAACTAGCGGCGCGCCGTAGGCGGTCGCAGCTTCCTTGGCTTTCTTCACAGAGCCGACGAAGTCGTCAAGTTCAGCGCGCGATGCGTGCTGGTTCTGTTCGAGGTTGTAGGCGAGATAGGCGCATTTGATGTTGTTCTTCTTAAGCGTCGAGATTGTTTCCTTCATTTGTTCGAGGGAAAGAAACACGCAAGAGACTTTCACGCCTTGCTGCGTCCGGCGTTTCATTTCGCTGAGACCGCTGCCTCGCGCCATGGTGTCCACGAAGTCGTTCTCGCCTTTCATCGCGAGTGCCAACTCGCCCGTCTCGCGTCCCAAACCGAAGCCGATACCGAGTTTCTTCTTTGTTTTGGATAACGAAGCAATGACAGTCTCTGGATCAAACGATCCCATCATCTGCGGGTCGGGATCGTTGCCCTTGTCCCACGACGCCGTGTGTTTCTTGGCTTCGTCCACGACGAAGTTGGCAAGTTCGCCAAGGGTGATTCGTCCGTCGGGATGTTTTTCGGTGCGGCCGCGTTGGTAGCCGTCGGCCTCTCCGCTGAATGCTTTGATGACGGCATGAGTGAAAGGATTGATCACGTTGCCATCAATCCGCCTCGGGTTGGAGAGCGAGTGCGCGTTTTGGCTGGTGATGACGAGAAAATTGCGGCCTTGCGTTTTGTGAGTCTGCCACAGGTTTTTTGCCTTTTCGTCGTTGTTCAGAAACTCCACCAGCCCGCCGGAGTGACAGGCCATGGTCAACACCACAACGGTTTGCGCGGGCAAACGGAGCAGTTGATCCGCGTATTCCTGCCAATCGAGGTAAGAGGGTCGCGCGCGCCCCGCGCTGGGGTCGTCGAGACACAGCCCGCCGGGTTTTCCCGACCGGCCCTGCAAGCCGTGACTATGCGAGTAAACGATGATTGTGTCATTGGAGCCAAGACTTTGCCGGTAGGATTCCAACTCGGTCAAAAGCCGGCGGCGAGTAATCAGGAAGGGAGACGGATTCCCCGTGTATTCATCATGGCTTCTCACTTGCTCCTGAAGGAGGTGGCTGGCAAAGCCCAGAGGTTCGAGGCGTTTCTTGATGGATTGAACAGCATCCCAAGCTCGCTGCTGATGCGGGACGGCGTCCTTGAGCATTGCCTTGCTGAACCCGAAAAAAAGCTGACGACTTTTGTTTGCACTGTCGGTTGATGCCTCCTTGGAACCAAAGCGCGTGGCGGCACGATAAAACTCCCAGTTGGCTTCGCCCAACGCGTTGAACACCTCCAAGGTATTGTGCCCGACACCAGACAACACCATCAGATCATGTGAAATGCCGAGCTTGGTCAAGTGCGCGTCCAGGTCCCGATTGGCCGGCAACGACCCGTCACGGTCTCCCACAACCTGACGGATGCGGGTGCGGCCTGCCAGCGAAGCCTTGTTTTGCTCGGCCAAAACCCAAGGGCTTTGCGCCCGGTAGTATTCGATGTCACTTCCCCAGACATTGGTAAATATGCGCTCGCGTTCTTCCGGTTTGGCAGTGGCGCGCGGCCCTTTGAAGTCCAAGTCCAACGGTCCGGCTCCCAACATCGAGACACCGCCAAACAAATCAGGATACTTGAACCCGATCCGACCAGCGCCGTAACCGCCCATGCTGAATCCCTCGATCAACCTCCCCTCGCGTGCGGCAATCGTTCGGAAGGTCGCGTCCACGTGCGGCACAAGCTCCTTCACCACGACTGTTTCCATCGGCACCTTGCCGTCCTTCGAATCACACCACATACTCTCGGCAAGGCCGTTGGGAAAGACGATCAACATCGGCGCTATCTTCCCGGAGCAAATAGCGGAATCAAAGTGCTTCACGAGCGGTTGCAGGCCGGCCAACCCTCCGCCGGTGCCGTGCAGCCAATACAACACGGGAAACCGCCGCGTCTTCTCCGTGTCGTAAATCTCCGGCGTGTAGATGTGGTAACTGACTTTGGTTCTTGCCGTGGCGCTGTCGAACGTGCGGAATTGAAGTCGCGGGGCACGGACCTCCGGCGTGACCCACGCTGACCGTGATGTGGCCGCCGCCAATAACACAATTGCCATGCAGAAACTGTGGGGGCGTTTTGATTTCACAATTGCTGTTATCATAGCAGAAGAGACAAGATGGAACATCAGTGCCGGGTACCGGGCATCGGACGATCTTTGAAGAACTCCCAAATGAAATCAGCCGCGTTGAGTTTGTCGGTCGTCTTGCCGACCATGAACTCCGGTAACAAACTCTTGCCACCGGCCCATGTGTGGCCTTGACCGGCAACGATGACGTACACGACGTTTGCGCCGTAACGCTCGATGTGGACGCCATTGGTTTCCGTCGTGCTGGTCGACGTCGCAGGAGCGCCGAGCGCCTCGGTCCACTTCCGAATCGAGTCGCGCACGGGTGGCTTTGGTTTCGCGCGGACTTTGTCGCTGCTGCCTCCCAACATCTTCGGCACGCCGCCTTCGATCAGGTTCAGCGGATCGGCGGCGCCGGTGAGGTAACACATCGGGACGGGGCGCTCCAACTTGACCTTCTCCAGCCAGCACGCGCCGGCGACGGGCGCGATGGCGGCAATGCGCTTCGACGCTTCCGCGCCGAATCGAAAACTCATTGAGGCGCCATTGGAGAAACCAGTAAAGAAAATACGGCGGACATCCACATTGAACTTCGCGGACAACTCGTCGAGCATCGCATTGAGAAACGCAACGTCGTCAGGCGCTTTCTGGCCGGGATAAAACCGGTCGGAGCCGTCGTTCCAAAGTTGCGGGTTGCGGGCGAAGCTGCCCGACTTCGCTGGGTCGCGCGCCATCGCATCGGGGAAGACAGCGAGGAAACCTTCCTTGTCGGCTTTCGCGCCCCAGCCGGTTTCCGTCGCTGCGGCCTGGCTGGTGCCGCCGCCGCCATGCAACATCACAACCACCGGCACCGGTGTCTTGCCATTGTAGCTTGGCGGGACGTGCACCGTGTAATGGCGGTCGAAACCGCCGATGTTGATTGCAAACGCGGCTCCGAGAAAACAAGTTATCAAGTTCATGATTTCCAAAGTATCAGACACGCCGACAACGTTGAAGGTTACAATCTGCTTCCGACCGCAATTGCTACTACCGCGCGTTGTCAACGGACACACGGCAGAGACCGCCATCTTCTCCGGCGACGACGACTGTCGTTCCGTCAGGCAGCAAATCTATTATCCGGCCGGTCAGTGTGGAACTCGCGGTGACAGACCCGTTGCCATCGAGGACGACGACTCTGCCATTTAACGTCCCAGCCACGATCAGGCGTCTTCCTGTGGAGGCCAGCGCTGAGATGCCGGCGCCGAGGTCGGTGGCCCAGCGGCGTTTGCCGTCCGCGCCGAAACAATAGACGTAGTGGCTGAGCGAACCGGCGATGATTTCGTCTTTGCCGTCGGCGTCAACGTCCGCCGCGAGCACATTCTTCACCTCATCGCCGGTGTTGAACTTCATGCGGAGTTTGCCGTCAGCGGCGAGATAGTGAACGCATCCGTCGCCGCTGCCGAGGACGACGCCGCGAGTCTTGTCGCCATCGAAACTGCCGGTCGTCACATCATACGCGATGGGACCGTGCGAGTATGACCAAATCCTCGTGCCGTCTGCACGTAGCACCGGCACCGAATAGTAGTGCGTGCCGCAAATGACCTCCGCTTTGCCGTCGCCGTCCAGGTCGGCCACCGCGCCGGAACGCGAGGGGTGCACGCTCTCGTAGTTCCAGAGCGGCGTGCCGTCGGCTTTGAAGGCGTAGAACCGCCAGTTCTCGCCACCGGCGATGACCTCCGGAACGCCGTCGCCGTCGAGGTCGCCGATCCGGACCAGATTGACGTAGGCCGGGCGGCGATAGTACTTGAGTTCTTGTTTCCAACGCTCCTTGCCCGCGCTGTCGAGGACGGAGACGTAGCAATCCTGCCGCGCCAAAATGATTTCGTCTTTCCCATCCCGGTCGAGGTCGGCGGCGGCCACGTCGTTCAACTGGCAACCGATCTGCGCTGCCCAAAGTTGCGTTCCGTCCGGCTTCAACGCGAACAGTGTGCCTTCTCGGGTGGCGACGAGAATGTTGTGTTTGCTGGCGGCGATGCGCGTGATGTGGGACGCCGGCGCGGCGAGACGTTGCTTCCACAGGACTTGGAGCGGCTTGGCTGCGGCTCCGGCGGTGATCATCGCCTTGGGTTTGCGCGTCGTCAACCCGGCGCCGTCGGTCACGATGACGCTGGCATCGGACTTGAGCAGAATGCCGACGTTGCCGTTGTCCGTCTGCACCAGCGCGCCGTCGTCGCCGGCGAGTGGGAGCACTTTCCACGGCGTCACCGTGCCGTCTGGTTTGCCGTGTAACACGGTGGCGAACAAATACGGTTCGCCGGCGTCGAGGTCAACGGACGCGGTGGCGTTGAGCGAGCGCACGACCGGTTCGGCGTGCGGGTAACCGTGCCAGTTCTCGCCCAGCGCCGCGTCGTTGTGCAAGGTCAGGTCCGGCCCGGGCGCGAGGTCGAGACGGAGGGACGGGCCGCTCTGCGTCAACAAGAGGCTGTTGCCGGAGATTTCCGCCGCGCCGATGCCGTGCCAGAGAAGGCGCAACTGGTAACGACCTTTTGTCTTCGGCACGATGCGGTCGAGCACCACGAACGCTTTCTGCGTCTTCAGCCACACCACCGCCCTGTCCCAGTCAACGCCGGTGTAGTTGGCCATGCGCGTGCGGCTGAATCCGTAGCGCGACGTTTCGCCGGCGCCGATCAGTTCGCAGTATTCCGGGATCGGCGCCGACTCGCCGTCTTTGAACACGAGCAGCGAGTTGTGATATTTGACCTGCGCTTTGAAGTAATCGTTGTCCGCGAGCCAAACGCGGTCGAACTGTGTCAGGCGCGGGAGGCTGTTACCATCGAGATGTTTATGGCCGCCGTTGCTCAGGCCGTCGAGCAACAAGTAGGCAGCCTGCGGATCCATCGCTTCGCGAAACGTGATTTTGTCAACGCACTTCTCCAGCGGCGGCTGTCCCTCGGTCGGGAACGTCAGATGATACGCCGGTTCGAGCGGCCAGACGCGGACGCCGTTGAACCGGTCCGGCTTGATCCCGTCGCCGCTGCGGTAAAAGGCGGAGAGTTCACAAGTGTTCTTGATCCGTCGCTTCAACGCGCCGGCCCAGGTGGCTGTGGGATCGTTTGTGATGAAACTGAAGATGTCCAGACAGATCATTTCGGAACTCCAGCATTCCCAACTGCCAGTGTCGCCGTACGGCACCTGATATCCGAGGTTGTCCATAGTGCCGACGCAGTAGTCGGTGATCCGTTTGGCGTTGCCGTTTTCGAACACGGCGAAGTCGGGGCGCGCAACGGCGTATCGCATCAAATGGCCGTTGGACAACCATTGGTAGCCGTTGCAGTCTTCGTGCGACTTGAAATAACCGGCTTGGCGTTTGAAGATCCGGTCCGCCATCTCCAGCCACGTCCGTCCTTCGAGCGTGTCGTAGTCGTTGCTGAAGTAGAGACCCGCAAACAACGCGCCCAGCGCCGGGAACGTCTGATGATTGAACAACACGCGCGTGCTGTTCACCGCGCCGGCGCACTTGGGGACGACAGCCTCCGTCAGCCAGCGCGCCATCGCTTTGGTGACACGGAGGCGTTCCTCGTCCGTCAGGCTGGGATCGTGCTCGATGACATCCCAGCCGGCAACGACGTGACTGGAGGGGAAGTCGCTGTCGAACCCCCAAGGGCCGCCGTACTTCCTCGGATCAGCAACGGCGCTCTTGGCATACAAATCCCACACAGCCACGAACAGCTTGGCCTCGACGTCGTGACCGGTCAGCAGGTAGCGCAACGAGATCGTCTGGAGCATTCCCGCCAGCGAAGTGTGCGCGCCTTTGTCGAGGCGTTGTTGTGCGTCCTTCAGACCTTCCTGCAACCGCTTCGTGCTGGCCGCTTTTCCGGCCCAGCCAAACCGCTTGAGAAACGCTTCGCCATACTTTGCCGTGAACAATCGCGGCAACGCCAAGTCCGCGCCCTGCGGTTGCTGGCCGACAGCGTCCGCAAACAGCCCGGCGGCTTTCGCCAACCCGGCGTCGTCCGAGCAGCCGACAACGATGGCGTTTGCGCCCTTGCCAAACGGATCGAACACCGTGTGCACCAGCGCCCCGCCGGCGCCGGGGCAAACCACATCGGCCGGCGTCAGATACCGCGAGTACAACAGGAGCATCGCCGGGTTCGTGTCAACATTGCCGAGAAGGATGACGGTCTGTGCAGGCTCGCGGTCAGCGGGCGCGCCCGGACGCGCGGCGAGCGCGACGCCCGTGCGCTTGCGAACGGCTTCGACAATCACAGTCGCAGCCTCGCGCCCGGCCTGTGAATTTGGATGGAGGATGACAGCATTGGCGCGCCCGCCTTGGACCAGAACCGTATCGCGCAGCAGTTTCTTCGGGGCTTGCAAGCTGGCGATGCTGGTCAACGCCGGGCCTGTCCGCAGGTTGTCAACGCAGACAGAGATGGTGGCTTTCGGAGTGGAAGTGCCAATCACCAACTCGATGCGATCCACTGTCGTGGCCTTGCGTTCGCCGACCATGGACGGTTCCCAGTTGAGGCCGTTCGCGCCCATCCCGCGTTGCAGCGAGAGCGTTAGCCAGTCCTTGCGTTTTGCCGAGAAAGGCCGCCCGAGAAAGCTCCACGCCGGTTTCTTCTCGCCCCGGTTATAGGCGCGAAGATAAAACGTTCCCGCGATGTCCGGCGTTTCGCAACGCACGTCGAACACGAGCCTCAACGCGTCCAGGTTCACCGGCGCCGGCAAGGGAATCATGATGCCGAAGTATTGGTTTCCGGATGTTTCCTTCGCGACAGCGCCGAACCTGAGCGCACCGTTGCCATCGGTGCTGTTGCCTGCGCCCCGGATCACCTCCAGCGTGCGCCGCGTGTTTGTGGTCCACGTCGGCTGCACGCCTTGGATGGAATTCAGGGGCAAGAGCGGTTGTTCCGGCACAGCAGCGAAACCGGTCAACGATACCGCTGCGATGCCGAGTGTGACGAGGACACGTCTATCAATAAGTACCTTCACCTGATCATCCTTTTGTACTGGAAGTGCGGTGTGCTTACAATCTGCTTCCGACCGCGCCTTGCATTTGATAACACATCGTCATGACTTCTACCGAACGCGTTCAGGCGGCGCTGAGCTATCAGCGGCCCGACCGCATCCCACTGTTCGAGACGTACTGGGACGAGTTCACCGCCAACTGGCGCAGCGAGAAACAACTCGGCCCAGACGCCGACATCTACGCGCACTACGGCGTGGACATCGCCGTCTGCGTGCCGGACGAAACGCCGTGGCCATCACGCGCTGCCGTGCTTGAGAAAACGCCGTCGCACACCGTCGAGCGCGATGGCTGGGGCGCGACGCATCGCACCGTGCCCGGCGGTTTCTTCTTCGAGGAAGCCGGCGTCGCGCTGCCGGAGAAGGTTGATCCCGATAAACTGGGATTTGAGTCGCCAACGCTCGACGCTCGCTACGACGGCTTTCTGAAGGCGGTTAACGAAGCACGCGCGGCGGGCCGGTGCCCGTTCGCCAAGACCGGCGGGCCTTACCTGCGCCCGACCAACTTGCGCGGCGTCGAGCAATGGTTGATGGACATTGGCGAAGACCCCGGTTACGCGACCGCGCTTGCCGAGCGCGTCACCGATCACATGATCACCGTCGGCGTCGAGGCCATCCGACGCGCCGGGCTGCAAGGCACGGGCATTTGGATCTACGATGACATCTCCTCGAATCTCGGCACGATGGTCTCGCCGCAAACGTACGAGCGCATCTTTCTGCCGTTGATGGCGCGGATGGTCGCGGCGTATCGCACGGCGGGTGCGCACCGCGTCATTATGCACAGCGACGGCAACATTTTACCGGTGCTGGACATGCTGGTCGAAGCCGGCATTGACGCCATCAACCCGGTCGAGCCGAAAGCGGGCATGGACATCGTCGCGTTACGCGAGCGATACGCTGGGCGGCTGGCGTTCGTCGGCGGCCTTGACAACGCTTTCGTCTTGCCGAGCGGTGACCGCACGCGCATCCGCGAACACGTGCTGCGATGCGTCGCCGCCGCGCGCGAAGGCGGCATCGTGCTCGGTAGCCACTCCATCGGCCCCGACATTGCCGTCAGCGATTACGACTACGCCATCTCGCTGATACGGCATGGTTGACCGGACTGAATGGAGCGACGGGCGGCGACGGCGCAGGCTGTGGCGCGATTGCCGTCGGCAACGGTGGCGTTGGTCGGGCGCTGGCCTTGCGAGACGGCGAGACAAAAACTTTCGAGCGCCGCGGTCCAACCTTTGTCGGACGCGTAGTTGATCTGCGGCAGCGGCGGGTTGCCGAGAAGGACGCGGGCGCGTTCCCACGCTGCCGGGTCGGAACTGTCGGCCAACACACCGGACTCGCGCATCGCAGCCTCGTAACGTTGGCGCATTTCCAGCAAGGCAGCCAGACCGCGCTTCGCAAAATCGTCCACGTGCCGGTTGTCGCAACCGTCGAACGGCCGGCCGGCGAACCGCGTCACCGGCGGCAAGCTCTCTATGCCGTGTGTGCGCACCTCGACGAAGTCGTCCATTTCGATCGCGCCGTTGTTGAGGATGGCTTCGAGGTGTTCCTTCGGTTGGGCCAGCGAACTGTGCGACGACGAGAGAATCACCGCGCGACTTCCGTTGGCGTAATCCAGCAGCACCAGACTGTCGTTTGGCCGCGCCGCGCGCGCTGTGACGATCACCGGCTCTGAACCGAGCAGATACGCCAGCAGATCGAAGATGTGGACGGTCTCGGTCAGAAGCGGGTCAGCGATCTTCCATCGTTGGTCAGGCGGCCGGATACGCTCGTCGTCGGCAATCCGGTAGAACACGGTGACGGGCGATGTGGCGGTTTGAAAAGCTCGCTTCAGCAATACGGTGGCCGGCGCGAAGCGGCGGTTGAATCCGACGGCGATTGCGCCAGCAAGCGGTGGCATAGCCAGCGGTTTCTCGACGTAGATCGGTTTGCCGGCCTCGATGGCCCCGCGCACAATCTTCGGATGCAACTCCGGCAGCACGCCGGCGACAACGATCTCGACCTCCGGGTCGGCGATCACGTCTTCCCACCGCGTGGAACGTCGCACAGCGGCGACGCGCGCGAACTTCGTCGGGTCAATGTCGGCGAGATGTTGCAGCGTCAGGTGTTCGCTGCGCGCGATGGTCTGGAGATGGATACGGCTCATGAACTGGCCGCAACCGATTGCCCCGATGCGAATCTTCGTGCTCATGCGAGTGATTGAAAGAAATTTGCCCCGTGCTTGTCCAGCCAATTGATGACCTCGAAGAAGCCGTCGAGGATGAACGCCGTCTTTTCCGCCGGCGGCACCTTGCGGCTCCCGCGCAACCGCATCTGAATCCAACGCGACCGAATCAACCACGGTAGTGCTTCCCATTCGGCGGGAGTCAGAGGATAGGCCGCGAGCAGGAGACGACATCGCTCCACGTCGGGCACAAACGGTTGCGTCAGGCTGCGGATGTCATCCGGGTTCAACGGTTGCCGGCGAAGTGAGGCGAAGAAGATCACCGCATCGCTGACATCGCGGACGCGGGCTTGCACCGCCGTGTAATCAAAGTCGTACAGTGCCGCCACGCGGGCCGCGCGGAATCGGATATTGCCGGGATGAAAATCGCCGTGGATGATCGCTCGCGGAAGCGTCGCGTAAAGCCGTTCGTCCAGTTCGCGGCGGACAAGATTCAACTGCGCTTCGATCTCCTTGGAGTCGGTGTACGATGCCAGCAAATCGGGATGATCTTCGCGGAGCCGGCCTTCTTTGCCGGCGGGAAAATCGCGGGACAAGGTCTTGTGAAACTCGGCGAGAAAACGGCCGAGTTCAGGAATATCGCCTTCCCGAAACGGCTCGCCTTCAATCCAGCGAAGCACTTCGTAAGCCCCATCGTCGCGCACCAACACACCGACAGGACACGGCACCGGAAAACCCGCCGCGTCCAGCCGTCGCAACACCGCGTGATCAAATTCCACGCTGTCCGCGAACTCATCGGGCCGGCGGCGAACGACGAAGCGCCCGCGCTCGGTGAGGACGTTCCATTTCTTCGTGGCCGTGCCGCCCAGCGGCTGGACATCCAAGACGCGACCGAGATCAAACGCGGCCAGCAGTGTCGCGATCATGCGTCCTCCAGACGAGTGCGTCGAACGTGAGAATGGCGGCGAGCGCCACCAACGGCAACACACCGATCAACACGAAGATGAGGTTGTAGGTTCCGGTCGCGTCCACGTAACGGCCCACCCACGGGTTGACCGTCGCCGCGAAGACGTTGCAGGCCATGCCGAGAACGCCGGCGACGGCACCGACGTTGGCGAACGAGAAATCCGCCTGACAAGCGGTGTAGTTGGCGAGAATCGCTGTGATGCCAAACGCGGCGCAGCCGAGCATCGTCACGACTGCCGTTGCGCTCGACACGCGCGTGATCAACGCGACCGGCAGAATCAGCAGCACGGCCAGCGTCACCGTCGTTCCGCGCGCCCGACGCAGCGTCCAGCCGCGTGACGCGAGGAACTTGACCAGCCCGCCGCCGGCGAGGTTGCCGAAATCGGCGGCGAGGAAGATCGGCGCGGAGATCATCCCGGCGGTCAATTGGCTCATCCCGCGTTGGTCGTGCATGTATTTTGGAATCCAGTCGTTCAGGAAATACCAGCACGGATTCACGCTCACGCCGACCAACAACAGCATCCAGAAACCGGGACGAGCAATCCAGCGCACCGTCATCGCGGACGGCGTTGGTCGGATTGCGTTGCTGGCGGGCGTTCCGCGCCGCGTCACAAAGAGCCACAACGCAATCCAAACCAGACCGAGGCTGCCGATAATGAAGAACGCCGAACGCCAGCCGAGCCATTGCGCGAGCGGCAAAATAATGAACGGCGCCGCGAGCGACCCGGCGGCGGAACCGCTGTTGAAGATGCCGCTCGCCAGTCCGCGGTCCTGCGGCGGCAACAAGTTGGCCACGATCCGCGTCGCACACGGCCAGTTGAACGCCTCGCCGAAACCCAACACCCGGCGCGTCCAGAGCAATTGCGAGAACTGTCTCGCAAACGAAGCGGCGGCTCCCGCAGCCGACCACACAAGGACGGCGAGCGAGTAAGTGACCCGCAACGGGAATCGGTCCGCGAGAACACCCGCCAGCAGGTGCGTCAACGCGTAGGCCCAACGGAACGCCGCGAGCAGTTCGCCGTATTGCTCGTCGGACAAGTTCATCTCTTTGCAGATCATCGGCGCGCACAACGACAATGTTTGCCGGTCGAGGTAGGTGAGCACCGTCGCGAGGAACAGCACGATGGCGATCCACCATTTCCATCGGTTTCCGCTCATGGCATCACCAGCTTGCGCACGGCAGCCGCGATACGGTCTTCAACATCGCCGGCCCAGCGCAACGCCGGGCGACCATACTCGTACAGGTACGGCCCGCCTTCGTAGCCGCCTTCTTCCCAGACGCGGCGCGACGGAATGTAGGCAACGAGATCGTCGGCGTATCCGCAGACCCACGTGGTCGGGCCGAACTCCTTCTTGAACCGCAGCGCGTAGTCAACGACCGCTTCGCCGCCCATGCCGATCAACAGCAGTTCCTTGCCGAGCCGCCACGCGTGGAGCGGATACGGATACGACGACGCGAATTTTTCCCCGGCGTCCTGCTTCTTCAACATACGTGCGGCCCAGCGTGCGTAGATGGCGTTCTTGCTCGTGAGGCCCGTCTGCAACTCCTCCCGCGTGACGACCTTCTCGTAGGGCAGTTCCACAAACTCAAACGTCGTGCACAGCCCCGGCACGACGGGCTTCAACGGCTGGCGCAACGTTTTCTCGACGGCCTCCGCGAGCATATTGCCGTAGCGTTCGCACAACTCGACCCGCCGGCGCGGCAGCGGGTTCTGGTCGCCGCCGCAGGTGTTGATGAACATCGCCGTGACGCCGGGATGGTTTTGCTCCAGCGCCTGTTGCGCGAAGCCCGGATAATCGCCGCACCACTGGGTGAAGTTCAGAGTCGTCGGGTGACACGCATACCCGAACAACACGACCAACAGCCGGCCATCTGCGTCGGTCACGCTCATCACCGGCACCGCGTGATCCACCGGACCTTTCAACGGCGCGACCAATTCGGCCTCGCGGTTGTTGCGACGGTTGACCGCGAAGGTCGTCACGCCCTCGCCAATGCGCACACTCGCCGGTGCGAGTTTTGAAAGCGCCTCGCCGACAACCTCGACGATTTTCGTCTCCATCAACGCGGTGTATTCGTCCACGAGCGCGACCTGTTCGGCCTCGACGGGATAGTAGTCCACCAAGTCGTCCGTCAATCTCGGTCCGCAGTGATTGTGCGAGAACGTGAGCATGACCTGATGCCGCGCCAGCCCGAATCGCTGACGAAGCTTCTCGCAGGCGCGGTCGCACATCGCTTTCGGGATGCCTTGGAAATCGCTGGTCACGAGCACCGCGCGATGTCCTGCGGCGTCCTCCAGTGCGAGGGCTTTCATCCAGAGATCGTGCAACTTGCCTTCAGGAGCCCGTTTCGTTCCGTAGCCGGCCAGCCAGACCGGTTTCGCCGGCGTGATGACCGTTCTTGCGGTGCCGGCTTTCCAAGTTTCTGCGGCAAAGCAAGCGTCAACCAACAACAGAGCAATCAACCATTTCATTGGGCGCGTTGCCGGGCGGCGGGAATTTCTTGTTTCAGGGTGCGCTCCAACGCTTCGGTCTTGTCGAGGATGCTCATCGCGGTGAAGCAACCGCGACCGTGATTGAGATGCCCCATCCGGCTGTCGCGAAGATACAACGGCAACGCGGCGCGCGTCGCGGCGAGTTCCTCGCGGCCGATTTTCTCTAGCTCGTCCAGCGCAGCTCGCGCCTCGGCGGGAGATTGGGCTTTCTGCCAGCGGTTCCGCGCGTCGAACCAACACGCCAAGCGAAGCGTCATCGCACTCTTGTCGCCAATGGTGCGCGCCGTGCGCCAGTTGTCCTCGGCACGCTCGCGCACCGACGTGGGGGCGGCGGCCACAGCGCGCTGCATCTTCGCCAATCCCTGCTCCCACAACGAATGAAACTCCTGCAACCGGACGCGGTTCTCGCGTCCATCGCTGCCGCGCACCGATTTTTCGCCGAGGTCCATCGCGTCCAGCGAATTGATGAACCCGCGCCGCCATGGCCGGGGATTGGCAGCCTTCGGATCGAGCCAGAACGGCTGGGCAAGACCGGCGTTCATCGGGTAACTCAGCCCAAAGTAGAACGGGAAATGCCAGATGGCTTCTGAGAAATCGCGCCACGCGGCCACGACCAAATCTTCCTGGCCCGGGCCGAAATCGCGCCGGGCCATCGCGCGCAACAGTTCGTCGAGCTGCGGCGGATTACTGTACGCGAGCCAGCCGAACAGTTCCGTCACCGGTGTCGGATAGAAACCTTGGTGATACCAGTTTGCAATCATTCCCTCGATCTGCGGCTGGAAATTGTTGACGGCCTCGAAGCGCTCGGCCCAGCGTTGCATACACGGAATCTCCGGCTGGGTGTTGGCCTCCTGACTGAAGCGCGTCTCGATCTTCGTCCAGATTGGACGGACCGGACGGCCTTTCTGCTGCGCTTCGCGCACGAGATAGTTCACGGCGTGCCGGTAATCTTCCGCCGGCGCTTTGAGGCTGATGCAGTAGTCGTAGGCCATCTGCAATTTCCCATCCCGACGCGGCACCCAGAACGAATCGAAGTTGGCCATGTAGCCGAGGCGCGGATCCAACTGGCAATACTGTTCCAAGGCTTTGTCCCACGCGGCGTGGTCCGGCGAGCCGGTCTTGAACGTGTACCGCCAAGCCACCACGCGCATATCAGGTCGGAAGGATTGTGCCAGCAACGTGCAGGTCTGCACCCAGGCGTCGCGCCCCTTGCGCACCGAACCCATTCCTTCATCGAGCAGGATGATCGTGCGAATCTTCGGGAACTCGCGCACAAACTGACGCGCTTCCTCGCGCAGCGTTTCCTTTTCCTGATCAGTTGCGGCGTGCGGCGCAGCGTAGAGAATCACCACCTCCAAGCCGTACCGCTCCGCCCGGTCCATCAAGTCGCGCAATCGCGGTGTGAACGGCTGATATGTTGTTCCCTCCGGCACCTGACCGGGCGGAATCTCCGTCGGCGGTTTGCGACCGCGTTCCGGTCCCGGATACCAGTTCAACCAGATCGCGTCGTAACCGTAGTGGCTGATCAACGACAGATGGCCGTCCGTGTAAACCGGCGCCGGGCCGCAAAGCTCGCCCGTGCCGCCCCACGTAGCGCAGGTGGCGCGCGGCGCGTAACGCGGCTCGCGCGTGCGTGCATCCGATTTCAGCATCGGCCCGCCGCGCAACATCAATAGGTCTTCGAGATGCCACACGCCGCGCAACACGCCGTTGGGATCGAAGCCGTTGATGTGAATGCCGTCAGCGCCAGCCACGTAACGATAACCAGCCGGCGCGCCTTTGCCTTGCGTCAGCGTGATCGTCTTCGCCTTTGGCTGCGTGGATGAATCCCACACCACGCGCAGCGACAGTTTCATGCACGTCCGGAAGAACTCCGCGAGGTCTGCGACTGCTGTTTCGACTTGCGGACTGCGCGGTGCGGCCACGCAGATTCGCCAGTCCCGGCCAATGACGATTTCGTCTTTCTCCGGTTTCAAGCCAGACCACGGAAGCCCGACCCGCCGCGGATCATCGCCCCTGGCGATCTTCTCCACAAACTGGAACGGGTCCTCTTCGCCGGCGAGCAACTGACGCCGGCCCGGCCCGGCTTCGCGTGTCAGCAACCGCGTCATCATGCTTGCGCCTTGGATGATCGGCGTGCCGTCGGCTTCCAACGCTGCGCCGTTGGGGTCAACCTGCAACGCGCGATACATCATCCCGACTTCTTCGTGCCCGGTGTAGCAGTTGATCTTTGCCTTGCGCGGGTCGTTCTCCCGCCACGTGCAATAGACCGCGTAGTAATCCTCCGGGCACCGGCCCGACGCCGCGCTCAGCCGCAGATAAACCACCGGCGCCGCGACCGCCTTCAGCGGGAGCGTGACGAAATGCTCATACTGCACCGAGAACTGTTCCGGTGGGACTTTGCCTTTGCCCAAATCGTTTTTACCGAGCGCGGTTCCCGCCTGCCAGAGCAACGACCCCGGATTGCCGATGCGTTTGATCTTCACCTGCGCCGCCGCTAACCGTGCCGGCTGACGAACGTCAATCCGTTGCCCGCGGCCCGCGAAAGAGCCAGCGTCCACGGCGACTGCCGCCTCCAGATGCGTGACCGCCGAGTCAACGCCAAGCCAGTGATACCACCGGCCTGTTGGCTGCGAAGTGGGCGCCGTGGGATCAACGTCGTTCGCTTGGAGGATGAAGAGTTCTCCGCCAGTCGCGCCGCGCACAAATCCGGCCACACACAGCAGGAACGCCACTGTCAACCGCTGGGACATGATAATCATACGGTTCTCCTGATACACACGCAGATTGCCCACGTTCACCAACGGTTATCAACTGCAAAATTCTCAACAAAACCGGAACTTCAGTACGGCATCTTGTCCGTCTTCTCTTCCCACGCGACGAATGCGTCAAGCGACTCCTTGTGCGGCAACCGGCGCAACGCCACTGTCACCTCTTTGTAGAATCGCGCGTCATCAAAACCGGCGCGCGCCGCATCGTGGCGCGTCGCCGCGTAATGAACCCGGCGCAGACGCGCCCACTGAATCGCAGCGAGGCACATCGGGCACGGCTCGCAACTGGCATACAACTCGCAATCATCGAGACGGAACCGGCGAAGCCGACGACAGGCGGCGCGGACGGCGTTGACCTCGGCGTGCGCTGTCGGATCGTTGTCGGCGAGCACGGTGTTCTGGCCGCGTCCGACGATCTTCCCCTTGCGCACCACCACGGCACCGAACGGTCCGCCGGTGCCGTCGCGCACCGCGCGCTGCGCCAGCCGGATGGCTTCGCGCATGAACTTGCGCGTCACGTCTTTTTCTCTCCGCGCCAGCGGCTCGTCCCCCACAAACCGATGACCGCAACCATCATCAACCCGGCGGCGATTAGTTGCGCGATGGTGAAATGGCCAAGGTAATGGACGGTGTAATCGCCGCGGACAAACTCGATGGCGAACCGCAACGCGCCGTAGCTCAGCACGTACCACCACCAGACCTGTCCATCGAAACGTTTGCGCCGGAAAAACGCGCTCAACACCCCGAAGAGTAAGAAATTGCCAAGCACCTCGTACAGTTGCGTCGGATGAACCGGCGCGCTGTGCATCAGGTGGTTGTCGGGAAAACGAACCGCCCACGGCAATTGGCTGGCGCTGCCGTAACAGCAGCCGTTGAAGAAACAGCCGAGCCGGCCAAACGCGTGGCCGAGCGCAACCAGCGGCGCGCAGATGTCGGCCAGTTTCCATAGCGGCAACCGGCGTTTGTGGGCAAAGAGGATGGTGGCGATGATCGCGCCGATGAACCCGCCGTAGAAAACAAATCCTTCGCGCAACGACCGCAGCCCTTCATATCGCCACGCCCGGATGAATTCATCCCAACAGAAAACCACATGGAACACTTTTGCTCCCCCCATGCCGGCAACGATGAGCCAGATGCCAAGATCGCTGACGGCGCGCGGGTCAAGTCCTTCCGCTTTTGCCCGTCGCCCGGCCAGCGTCAGGCCGAGCAGAAACCCGGCAGCCACCAACACACCATAGGTGTGGATGTCCAGCGGCCCAAGTCGGATGAGAATGGGATGCATGAAATCAGAACTTCTCGTCGAGCACGATGTTGTTTTTCTGGAGCGTGCTCCCCTCGACGCGGGCAAGTTCAACGAGCGATTCGCTGTAGTCGGACCGCGCCCGGATCTCGGCGGACCGGGCGGCAGCCAGTTGCGATTGCGCCTGCAACACGAGGAAGCTCGTGGAAGTGCCTGCCCGCAGCTTGGTCTCCTCGGCCTTGAGCGATTCCTCCGCGAGCCGGCTGGCCGCGCGCGTGGCGTCCACGCGCTTGAGGTTGGTCTGGACCCGGCCAACGGCGTTGTCCACGGCGACAACGATGTCCTGTTCGAGTTGCTTGAGCACGAGCAACGCTTGTTCGCGGTCGAGCCGGGCGATGTTGTAGTTGGCGCGGGCCTGACGGTTGCCGAGCGGGAAACTCACGGACACGCCGACGCCCCACGCAGGGTTGTCATGGCCGAGCTGGCGCGCGGTCAACGTGTGGAAGCCGCTGTTGGCAAGGCCGTTCATCCCGTAGCTGCCCGTCAGGTCCAGTTCGGGCCAGAGCTGGTTGCGGTTGAACTTCACGAGGATGTTGCGGCGTTCCAATTCATACTTGGCGGCGACAAAATCCGGACGCTGTTCCAACGCCGTGCGCGTGCTGCGCGCCACGTCGGTCTCGATCATCTCAACCACCGGATAATCCACCGGCACCAGCGTTTCGCCTTGGTAGAACCGAACGTCGGCGCTGATCAGACGCTTCAACACGTTTTCGTTGTCCTTGATCGAGCGCTCGGCCACGATGACGGCCTCCTCGCGTTCGGCCACGCCGGCCTCGGCCTGTGTCACGTCCAACGGCGACATCACGCCGACTTGGACCCGTTTGCGGTTCTCGTCGAGCAGGCGTTTGGCGCGGTTGAGGTCTTCGAGCTTGGCTTTATGGTCCTCGATGGCGAACACCAGCTCGTAGTAGGCGCGGCTGACGTCGCTGATCTTGGACATCACTAGGAACGAAAAATTCTGCGCGGCGATGTCGCGCCGTTTCCGCGCGACCCGAATCTGGGCCAGGTTCGGGTCGAGGCCGAAATTTTTCAGCAGCGGCTGGGTCAGCGTCAACTGCGCGGCGCCGGTGTAGATGTAATCTTGAATGCCGGTGCCGCCGGTGCGGGCGTCGTTGACGGAGAGGCCGTAGCCGGTGCCCGTCGGCAACGCGCCGGCGAGGCCGAGGCTGGGACTGAACTCGCGCATTTCCCTGGTGCCGCTCGGACTGATAGGCACCGACGAGTCGTTGTAGTTCGCGCTGGCGACAAAGGCCGGGTCGAACACGCCCTCCTGAAAACTGACGCCCCAAGTGGCGATGCTCGGATTGATCCGCTCGAAACGGATCTCCAGGTTGTCGGCCAGCGCCCGCTCGATGCAGGAGCGAAGGCTCACCGAGCGGACAACGTGGTTGGTGCTGGCGGCTTGTGACAACGTCGCCGCGAAACACAGGCTCACGATCAAGATACAGGTCTTCATGGCAGTCGCGCGCCATGATGCCCGAAGCGCGCGCAATGTCAATGCGTCCGTCGCGCCGGGGTGCCGTTCGAACCTTTGGGCAGATGTGGAATCATTCTGTTCCGGGTAGCGTAGGCGTCCCCGCCTGCGCAATCTCGTAACGGCACAGGCACGGAGGCCTATGCTACCTGCCCAAAACAATGGGCTGCGTCCGTTGCGCCGGGCCTCTTGTCATTTGTGAGGAAACTTTGGGTCAGTTGGACTTGGTGAGCGTGGATAAATCGGCCCAGGCCTGCAGCACGTCGCGCAGGGATTCGAGGTAGGCCAGTTGCAGCACGGCCCAATCGCGGCGGACAGGCAGGATTTCGCCCAGGCTGATGTCGCCGGCGGCGTAGCGGGTTTCGGCTGTCTTCAGGATCGTGTCGGCGCGCGGGAGGATTTCTGTCTTGATGGCGCGGCTGCTTGCAAGGCTGGCCGTCAGCGTGGCATGGGTTTCCCGCAACCGCGCGTTGAGGTCCAGTTGCGTCGCGCGGACGCGGGCTTGGGCGGCGGCGGCTTCGGCGCGCGCTTCACGCACGCGGCCTTGATTCCGGTCGAACAACGGCAGGGGAATGCTCAGCCCGATGTCGAGCGTGTTCTCCCGCGTCGCTTCGAGCCGGTGATAGAGCGCTTCCACTTTCACGTCGGGAATCCGTTCCACCTTGGCCAGATCAACACGGGCATTGCTGGCACGCAGCCCGGCCTCGGCGGCCCGCGCTTCGGGTTGCGACGGCAAGTTCGCCGCCAGTGATTCCAGCGTCGGAATCTCGAAGGTGGCGTCAAGGCTTCCTGCGAGTGAGTTGACTTTCAGGGTGACGTCGCCTATCGCGGCGGCGAGCGCGACCCGGCTTTGTTCGCGCAGGTTTTGGCTGCGGTGAAACTCCACCTTGGCGCGCGCGAGTTCCATCTCCACGCGCGCTTGGTCTTCGGGCACCGCGTCGCCGGCTTCCCTGCGCGCTTTGGTGGTGGCGACGGCTTTCTCGAAGCTCTGCGCGATCTGGAGTTGTGCCTGGGCCGCCCGCTCCTGATACAACGCGGTGGCGAACGCGCTGTGAACTCGTTTGCGCAGGTCGCGTCGCGCGACTTCCAAGCCGCGCGCCCGCACCTCGCGTTCGAGCAGTTCCGCCACGCGCGCCTTGCCGAGCCGGCTGCCTAGCGGAATGGGCTGCGCGACACCCGCGACAAATTCGCGCTGGTTCGACGCGCCGCTGTCGAGCGGAAGCTGTTGCGCGCCGACGATGAGTTCGGGGTTCGGGAACGTGCCGGCCTGTTGGGCGCGGCCGGCGGCGGCTTCGACCAACGCATGGGCTTCGGCCAGTTGCGGGTGCTGCCGTTCGGCGATTGCCACCGCCTGCTCCAAGGTCAACGACTCAAGCGGGCTTTGCGCCGAAGCGATTGTGCCCGCCAGTGTCACCAACAGGGCCAGTTTCAAGATTTGCTTTTTCATGATCCACCTCATTTAGTCCAATTCCACGGCCCGGCCAAAGCGCAGATAGAGCGCCGGCACGACGATCATGTTCAGCAGCATCGAACTGAGCAGGCCGAACAAGATGACGATGGCCATCGGGGTTTGAATTTCGCTGCCGGGTTTTTGCCCGCCCAGCGCCAACGGAATCAGCGCAAGACCCGCCGCGAGCGCGGTCATCAGAATCGGCGCGAGCCGTTCCATGGCGCCACGGAAGACGGCTTCGCGGAAGTCGGTCACGCCTTCGTGTTCTTCCAAGTGCTTGATGTGCGAGACGAGCATGATGCCGTTGCGCGTGGCGATGCCGAACACGGTGATGAAACCGATCAGCGACGCCACGCTGAGCACGCCGCCGGAAACAAACACGCCCACCACGCCACCGATGAGCGCCAGCGGCAGGTTGAGCATGATGAGCGCAGTGTCGCGGGCGGAGCCGAACGCCAGATTCAGCAGGAACCCGATGCCGAGCACCACCGCGATGCCCAGCAACGCGATGATTCGCCCCGCTTCCGCCGCGCTCTCAAACTGGCCGCCGTATTCCACCCGGTAGCCGGACAGTTCCGCCACGAGCGGGTCCACCACTTTCTTGCAGTCGTTGACCACGGAAGTCAGGTCCCGCCCGGCCACGTTGCACATGACAACGATCTTGCGTTCCACCTGTTCGCGGCTGATATAGTTCGGGCCGGTTTCCTTGCGGATGTCGGCGAGGCTTTTCAACGGCACTTTCGCACCGGCGGGAGTGTCCACGAGCAGTTCGCCGAGGTCGTCGAGTTGCCAGCCTTCGGGTTCGGTCAACCGCACGACGAGGTCGAACGAGTTGCGGCCTTCGAGCACGCGCGAGACGGTCACGCCCTTGATCGCCGCTTCCATCGTCTGCGCCACCTCGCGCACGGTCAGGCCGTGGCGCGCGATGGCGTTGCGGTCGAAGTGGGCGCGCAGGATCGGCACGTCGGTTTGTTGTTCGATGGACAGGTCCACCACGCCGGGCACGGCTTCCATCTCCTTGCGGGCGCGGCTGGCCAGCAGGCGCAACTGGTAGAGGTTGTCGCCGAAGATTTTCACCGCCACATTGGCGCGCGTGCCGGACAACATGTGGTCAATGCGATGCGAGATCGGCTGGCCGATAATGACGTTCATGCCGGGAATCAGCGAGAAATCCCGGCGCAACGCCTCCAGAAACTCTTTCTTGCTGCGCTGTTGCATCTTCAACGACACGTCAATCTCCGACGACTCCACCCCTTGGGCGTGTTCGTCCAGTTCGGCCCGCCCCTGCCGGCGCGCGACGCCGGTGACTTCGGGATGGGCCAGCAAGGTGCGTTCAATCAGATTGCCGTACTCGTTGGCCTGTTCCAGCGATGTGCCGGGCAACGTCACGGCGCTGAGCGTCAGCGTCCCTTCGTTGAATTCGGGCAGGAACGACCGGCCCATGAACACGGTCGAAGCCAGCGCCAACACCAGCGCGACGGCCGCGGGGATTGTCACCCGCCACGGATGGGACAACACCGGGTTGAGGATTTTCGCGTAATGGGACTTCAGCCAGGTCACCACTTTCGGCTCATGGCCGGTCAGCACCGCCTTGCTCTTGGGCAGCAGCAAGTCGCACAACACCGGCGTGACCGTCAGCGCCACCAGCAGCGACGCGCCGAGCGAGACGATGTAAGCAATGCCGAGCGGCTTGAGCAGTCGCCCTTCGACGCCGCTCAGGAAGAAAATCGGCAGAAACACCAGCGCGATGATGAGCGTGGCAAACACGATGGATTGTTGAATCTCGACACTGGCGTCGAAGACCACCTGCATCACCCGTTTGCGGTGCCCTTCCGGGTGAAGGCTGTTCAGCCGGAGCCGGCGGAAGACGTTTTCGACGAGGATGACCGCGTCATCCACCAAGGCGCCGATGGCGATGGCCATGCCGCCGAGTGTCATCGTGTTGATGGTCGCGCCGAACGATTTCATCACCAGAATCGTCGCCACCAGCGAGAGCGGAATCGCCGTCAGCGTGATGAAGGTGGCGCGGACATTCGCCAGGAACAGCAGCACGATGGCGATCACCAGCAACCCACCGTCCCGCAGCGCGATCAACACATTGTGAATCGCGATCTCGATGAAGTCCGCCTGGCGAAAGATGCGTTTGTCAATCGTCATGCCGGCGGGCAGCTTCGCCGCGATGTCGTCGAGCACGGCGTCCAGTTCGCGGGTCACCCGGAGCGTGTTGGCACCCGGCTGTTTCTGGATGCCGAGAATCACCGCAGGCTTGCCCCGCGTCGAGCCTTCGCCGCGTTTCGGTTCTTCGCCAATGACGACCGCGCCGAGGTCGGCGACCTTCGTGGGGACGCCGTTCGTGGCCACGACGACCGTTTCGCTGATGTCTTCCAGCGAGCGCACCCGACCGACGCCGGTAATCAGCCATTCGGAACTGCGTTCATTGATGAAACCCGCCGAGATATTCTCGTTGCCTTCCTCCAAGGCGCGGGTCACCTGGCTCAACGACAAGCCGTGGGCTTGCAGCTTGGCCGGCGAGAGCACGACCTGAAACTGTTTCACGCCGCCGCCAATCGGCGTGACCTGCGACACGCCCGGCACCGAAAGAATGCGCCGGCGAATCACCGTGTCGGCGGTGGTGCGCAGTTCAATGGGCGTGTGTTTGTCCGACGTGAGCGAGATGAAGAGGATTTCGCCCATGATAGACGACACCGGCGCGAGCACCGGCCGATCCACTTCCGGCGGCAGTTCGCCGGCGGCGACGTTCACCTTCTCACTGACAATCTGCCGGGCAGCGTAGATGTCCGTGCCCCAGTCGAATTCAATCCAGACGATGGACAGCCCTACCGCCGTCGCCGAACGCACGCGGCGCACACCCGACGCGCCGTTGACGGCCGCTTCGATGGGGAACGTCACCTGGCTTTCCACTTCGCTGGGCGCCATGCCCCTCGCTTCGGTGATAACGGTGACGGTGGGAGCCGTGAGGTCCGGAAAAACATCCACCGGCATCTTGACGGCGGTGTAACCGCCGATGACCAGCAGCAACGCGGCCATCACCAGCACCGCGGCGCGATTGCGCAACGACCAACTAATCAAGGCATCAATCATGGCTGGCTCCTAATGAACGTGGCCGTGCGCCGGGATGGCCGAGGAGACTGACGCGAGCCGGACGGCATACGCGCCCTTGGTAACGACGCGTTCGCCTTCGTTGATGCCCGCGAGAACCTGCACCCACTGGCCGTCGCGGATGCCCAGCGTCAAGTCACGCTTCTGGAATGTCTCGCCGCCGACTTGCACAAACGCGATGGGCCGTCCGTCTTCCTCGACAATCGCCGCGGCGGGGACCGCCAACGTCTCTTCCGCCCGCGCGGTCTCGACAAACAGGTTCACCGATTGTCCAACACGCAACCGGTTGTCCGGGTTCGCAACTTCATAAACCAGCGGCACGGTCCGCGTGCCGGCATCCACTTGGATTCCGACGAACACGAGCCGGCCAGCGCCATCGCCGGTAATTGGAATGAACTTGCCGGTTTCCCCCGACACTTCGTAGCTGGCCGCTTTTGTTGCACCGAGACGTTTGACGCTCGCTTCGGGAACGCGCGCCTCGATGAACACACTGGCGGAATCGAGCACCGTGAACACTGCTTTCTCGGCGGTGACGTATTCGCCAACCGCCGCGCCCGACTGGGCGACGATCGTGCCCGCAATCGGCGACCGCAATTCGATGGCCGGCTGCTGGCTCGCGCCGTGTTGCGCGCCGAGGTTGGCGCTGGCCTGACGGTAAGTGGACTGCAACGCGAGCGCCGCGTCATACTTCGATTGCGCCGTCTTCAACGCGAACCGCGCCTCCTCCAACTCGCGTCCCGGCTTTGCCTCGGCCTTGACCAGTTTCTCGACCCGCTTGAATGCCAGGTCCGCCTGTTCGAGCGCGAGCTTGGCGCGGACCACTTCGCCTTCCGCTTCCACAAACCGCGCCGCGATTTCGGAAAACGATGGCTGCAGGAGCGCGAGCACCTGTCCCGCTTCCACCTTCTCGCCGACCAGCGGCATCGCCTTGCCCGCCGGCAACAACAACCGTCCCGCGATGGGCGGCGTCACCTGCGCCAGCGTTCCCGGTCGCGCTGCCACCATCGCCGGCAGGCGCAACTGTTCGACGAGCTTCCGCTTCGTCGCCGGCTCGGTGCCGGACAGGACTTTCCATTGCTGTTCCTTGAGGAAACTGATCCCCTCCGGCGCTTCCTGCTCCGGGGCCTTGGCCGCTTCGGCGGCGGAGGCAAAAACTTTCACCGGCGAGAATGCGATCAGACTTTCGCCGCTTTCCATCGGCACCGCCAGCGTCACGCTCCACTCGCCCGCATTCGGGAAGGTGAGCATGGCCTCGTAGATCCCGGCGCGCGACGGCGCTTTCTCCACCTGTTCGATGGGCGGCTCCTGGCCCAACCGCATTTGGAATCGCACGGCCCCCTCGCGCCGTGGCTCCAGCGTCTTCAAATCGCTGACATGCGTCACAAATTTCGTGGGCGTGCCTGCCACGACGAACCGGTGCTCGGCGAACACCTCATGACGGTTATTCCAGACCGTGATCTGCGCGGTCTTTTCTGCCGCGCCGCCGGGGTCGCGGGCATGTTCCGCGGCGCGTTGACAGCCGGCCAACAACAAAACGAGACTGATAAAACTGATAAACTTCATAACATTGATTTCCTTGAACGGTATCGCCCCAAAGGTCGCGCCCGGTGATGTGTGTCTGTGAGGCGTTCAGACGGAAACGGGCGTGCCGCGCCGTGAACGGCGCGTACAGTGAGAGGGGAAATCAGGCGAGCGGCGGACCGCGAGTGTGCTCGCGTGACAACTGCGGCGGGTCAGGAGGTTTGACTCGTGACGGTAACAATCGCTGCGCTTCGTCCGATGGCTGGAACAGTTCCAGCGTGACCGTCGTGGCAATCACTGCGACGATCAAGCGGGGCGACTTGGCATTTGCCCGCGATTCGAAAGCATGATGGACGGACGCATGCATTCGTTGTGCATGGTCGTCAGTCTGGGAATGGAGTTCATGCTTGGCGCACTCGGCGGTCGTTGATGAGTCGGCCAACCCCAGATTATCATGCGGCTCGAAGTAGAGGTGAAGCGGCAGGAATACGACGTAGGCAAGAAACAACCCCAAGACCAGCGCCGTTCCCCACCGATGGTGGAGCCGCGCCGCGAATTTTCGAGTGAGCCTGCCGCCAAGCATGGGCGGCAAAATAGCCAGCGAATTGAAAATGTCAACCTATTTCAGGTTTAATCCAAGGCGATTTGCTGGCCGGCACGGATGGTTTCGATGACTTCCTCGGGAGTCTCGGCCTTGTGCAGGCGTTCGACGACGTATTCGCTTTCAAACAAGCCGACAATGTCCGCCAGCAACAACGGCTGTTGGCGCGCCATGCTGGCCGGGGTCAAAAGCAGGAAGAATAGTTCGGCCCGCTCGTTCGAGCCTTCGATGGGCACGCCTTCATCGGAGCGGGCAAAGGCCAGCACCGGTTTTTCAATGCCATCGAGCCGGGCGTGTGGTACGGCCAATCCTTTGCCGAGATAGGTCGCCATGGTCGCCTCGCGTTCGAGCGCGGACTTGATGATCGCGGACGGGGGAACCGGCCAGTCGGTCGCGGGGATGCGCTCGACGATTTTGCGGATGGCGTCGGTGAGCGACCCGGCTTGAAGGTCGAAGAGGACGCGACCGGGGCTGAGAGCGTCGCCCAGCGAGATGAACCGCGCGGCGCGCGCGGCATCGAACTCGTCGCCGATCTTGCCGACGAGTTCTTCGAGGATGTCCTCGATGGTGATGATGCCGGTCCATTCGCCTTTGTCGTTGAGCACCATCGCCATTTGTTCGAAGCGGCGTTGGAACCGGCCGAGCAGGTCTTCCGTCGGCGTGTCCTCGCGCGTTTCGAGATAAGGCCGGGCCAGCTTGCGAAGCTGATCGGGCGTGGCCGCGCTGAGGCCGTCGCCGAGCACGAGGTCTTTGACGTGGACGATGCCGAGTGGTTTGGGACTTTGGCCTTCGACGAGCGGGTAGCGGGAGAAGCGGGTTTCGCGGATCATCTGGAGGTTGTTCGCCCAAGGAACGCTGAGATCAATCACGCGCGTGCCGTTGCGGGTGCGCATGGCGTCGCGGACTGTGAGGTGGCCGACGTCAATGATGTTCTCGATGAGCAGCAATCGGCGGAACGGGATCAGGCCGAGGCGTTCCGTGCGCTCGAAGAGCATTTTCAAATCCGCCCGGCGCGGACGCAGCAGCGAGACGATGATGCAGATCAACAGAATCAACACGATCAGCACCAGCGAGACGGTAATCGGCACTTTGAACACGTCGCTCAGCAGCATCTTCAAGCCAAGGATGAGGATGATCGAGGCAAACCCGTAGTGCAGCGCGTGGAACATCTGCATGAAGCCCGACACCGCGAAGTACAACGCCCGCAGACCGAGCATGGCAAAGATGTTGGAAGTATAGACAATGAACGGATCAGGTGTGATCGAAAAGATGGCCGGGATGGAATCCGCGGCGAAGATGATGTCGGAGGACTCAATCGCCAGCAGCGTGAGGAACAGCGGCGTCGTCCACCAACGCCCGTCTTTGTGGAGAAAGAACCGGTTGCGCTCGAACCGCGTCGTCACGGGGAAGAAGCGGCGGAAGTTGCGGATTACCCAATTCTTCTCGGGGTCGTATTTTGTCTCCTTCTGGCGCATCATGCCGAAGCCGGTCGCGACGAGGAACGCCCCGAACACGTAAATCGTCCAATGAAATCGCTCCATCAACGCCAGCCCGCCGACGATGAACGCCACGCGCAGCACAATCGCGCCGACGATACCCCAGAACAACACCTTGTGCTGGTAGGTGGGCGGCACGTGGAAATAGTTGAAGATCAGAATGAAAACGAAGACGTTGTCAATGCTCAGCGATTTCTCGACCAGAAAGCCGGTCAGGAATTCCAATCCCGCCTCCTGCGCGCGCGGGTGGAAGAGCACGATGCCGACGTTGAACAGCAGCGCCAGCCCGGTCCACACGCCGAACCACGTCAGCGCCTCTTTCATTCCGATGACGTGCGGCCGGCGCTGCATCACGCCCAAGTCCAGCGCCAGCATCGCCAGGATGAACAGCGTGAATCCGCCCCACAACAGCACTTGGCTACCGGGCATCGTCAGTTCCTCCCGTCAACAAGTGTCTTCCCAACTCCTGCAACCACTCTGTCACTGCTGCCCCGCCCAGCAGCAGCGCGCCAAAATACGCCGCTGTCAACGCAAACATCGCCAGCCCGGCCAACACACAGTAACCGTCCCGCTCCAGCATCGCCGCTGCCAGCAACACCACTGTCAACGCCGGCAGGCCGTTGCTGAATGGCAACGGCAGCGGCAGCACCAACAACAGCCCGCAGCACAGGATCATGGCCCCATACACATGGTGCAGCACCCCGGTATCCAACAGAAACACCCAACGCGGACGCAGAAACCACTCCAAGCCGCGTACAAGCTGTCGTGTCGCTGCCAGGAAACGCGGGAAAAACGTCTGCGGCAGTTCCGTTGCCAGCAATCGCGCCGGCAACCAGGGTTTCTCGCGCAACGCCAGCCGAAATCCAATCAGGGCGACGACCAGACCGAATGGCATCGAAAGCCCCGGCAGGGGGATCGGAGTGCAAAATGGCATTGCCAGCAGAATCAGCAACAGCGTGTAGCCGCGCCCTTGCGTGACCTCGACAATCTCTTGCAGCCGCACGGGACGCTCCGCAAACGTCGCTACCAACTGCCCGATCTCCTCCGAGAGCCGCAGCGGCGCGCTTGTGTTGGAGGGCGTATGGGGTGCTGGCATTTCCCTTCGCTCGCAGTTACCGGCCCAGGATTTTCAAGAATGACCGCAACGGGCCGATCTTCTGCGTGGAGGCGAGAATCGCGTCCAGTTCATGGGCATCCAACCACAGTCCCTTGCACCCCGCGCAGACATCCACGTCCACCGTGCCATACTTTTCCGTCGCCAGTGCTTGGCCGCACTTGGGACAGCGTATCCAGTGCCACTCCTTCAGGCGCTGCTTCTCGGCTGCGGCCATGGCTCGCTGTTCCTCGGCGATGATTTGCAGTCGAATGAGAAGTTCCTGTTCCTTGAAAAACTGTTCTTCTTTGTCGGTTGGCTTGTTTGTCATGTTCCCTGTCCTCCTGTGTCAGACTCACCTGCGCCGCTGTTCTTGTCAAGGCTTTGGGCAGGAACAGCGCCGTCACGCAACACGTCGCACAACAATTTGCCGGGCGATGTCGGCGTCCAAAGCCAGTTCCGTTTCGCCGACGCGGACAACAAATGCCGGCCGTTTCTGTTGCAGCGCGAATCGGGCGCCCGGCGTCATGCCGTACACCGCCAGCGCCCGGCCGCGTCCCTCCGCGCCCGGCGCCATGCCGGCGAACTCGACGGTCTCGCCTGACTCGATTTGCGTAAGGTCGAGCGCGCCGGGCGTCGCGGGTGGCGCGTGCAGCCATCTCGCCAGCCAGCGCAACGGGCGTGACGGTTCGGGAAACTCGTACTGGCAACTGGGACACTTGATCAGCTTGCAGAACTTGCCGAGCGGACAACCGTGCGTGCAGACCGCGTTGGCCTTCTCGAACTTGAACCCGCACAGCGGGCAATGCAGTATCTCGTTCATCTCAGAATCCCATCCAGTGCGCTGCCTTGTCCACGAGGCCGCCGACAAGGAACGCGAACACAAACACAAACACCGTGATCCACACGGCGGTCTTCTTGCCCAGCTCGCGCGCGATCATGAACAGCGTCGCAATGCACGGCATAAACAACGTGATCGTCACCATCGCCACGAGCACGTTGCGCGGCGTCATCGCCCCGCTCTTCGCCGCGTCCAGCAGGAAGACCGCGCCGTAATCTCGCCGCAGGAAACCGACGAGAAACGCCTGCGCAGTTTCCTTGGGCAGACCGAGCCAGCCCTTGACCAGCGGCTCGCCGACGCGCGCGATCTTGTCGAGCAGGTCCAGTTTGTCGAGCAGGAACAACATCGCCGTGCCGAGCACGAACAACGGAATCACTTCCTTCAAGTACCACTCCAGCCGCGCGAACGTCTTCACCGCCACGTTGCCGAGCAATGGACGCCGCATCGGCGGCAGTTCAAGGATGAAATCGCTCGTGTCGCCCTTGTACAGTTTCGCGGCGAGCCAGCCGATCAGGAACGTCACGCCGACCATCAGCAAAAACCAAAACGCCGCCGCTGGTGCCGAGATGCTCGCCATCATCGCCAGCAACACGCCGAGTTGCGCCGAGCACGGCACCGCCAGCGCCAGCAACAACGTCGTGATCACCCGCTCCTTGCGCGTCTCCAAAATGCGCGTGGTCATCGTCGCCATCGTGTCGCAACCGAGACCGAGCACGATCGGCAACACCGCCTTGCCGTTCAGTCCCATCGCGCGAAACAGGCGATTCACCATCACCGCCAACCGCGGCAGATAACCGGAATCCTCCAGCACACCAAACAACAAGAAGAAGGTCGTCACAATCGGCAACACGATGGCGAACCCGTAACTGAACGCCATCGTGATCAGCCCGTACGGCCCGACAAAGAAATCGTGCACGAACCGGACAACGCCGGTCGTCTCGGTCTTGTAGTTGGCGGACAACACCTCGCGCTCGTTGCTCCAAACCTCGACGCTGTGCGCCGGCGTGAAGGGAATCTCCAGTTTCAACTCCGACTTCTCCGTCTCGTGTTGATGCGGGAACGGCAGCACGGCGTCCACCGCCCGGATCGCCCACGGGCTGACGAAGCGGTTGAACACGCCGGTTTCCAACACGTCCACGCAGGTGCCCGCGCCGAACAGGCCGACAAACCAGAACGTGATGTACAACGCCAACGCCACCAGCGCGAGGCCCTTGAACGGATGCGTCGCCCACCAGCCAAGCTGTTGCAGCAACGACGCCCGGCGCGGACGCACGTGCGAGTAGGTCTGCGCGAGCAACTCGTTGATGGCCGGCAATCCCGGTTGTGCGCAGGTCTCCTGACCGCGCACTTCCTGTGACCGAAGGTCTCCCGCCCCACCCGTGGAGACCTGACGGTCAGCCGGCACGGCGCGGTCAGGAGACCCGCGCCGAACAACGAGGCCAAACTGCGGCACGGAGGCCGCTCCCACGCTCTTTTGGACGAGATGAATGCCGGTGTTGGCGGTCGCGATGGTCGGCACGACGGGGATGCCGAGCAACTCGCTGAGCTTGCGCGCGTCAATGTGACCGCCGCACTGATCCAATTCATCCATCATGTTCAACACAAGCACGACACGTCGCTGCTGCTGCGCCAATTGATGCGTCACGAGCAACGCCCGTCGCAGGTTCTTCGCATCGGCCACTTGCACGATCACGGCGTCAGGATGATCGCGAATCACATCGCATGTCACGCGCGCGTCCTCGGTGCGCGGCGCCAACTCATTGACGCCTGGCGAGTCAATCACGGTGAACTTAGCGCCGTCGAGCAACATCTCGCCGCGCGTGATCTCGACCGTGGTGCCGGGGTAGTTCGAGATGACGACAAACTTTCCGGTGAGCTTGCTGAAGAGCACGCTCTTGCCGACGTTCGGGTTGCCAACGAGAATGATCGTGCTCATTTACCGGGTCCAAATATCCAAGTCAGCCCGACGGTCGCCGTCACATCCGGCGCTGGTTGTCGCAGCCCGCCGCCCACAGCGGCATCCAACACCAGCGACTCGGTCATCTGCCAACGCACGCCGCCGCGCAGGTGGGTGTCAATGTCTTTCGTTGCGGTCAACGGGGTCTCGGCGAACACTTCCGCCACGAGTTGCCATTTCTTCGTCACTTGATAATCCAACGCGACACCGTAATGCAGGATGTCAGCGAACGTCTCCTCGCTGCGGTCGCCTGTCCACGTGTGGCCGACGTTAAGGTAGAGGTTCCACTTCTCTCCAAGCGGTTTCGTCACAATCCACATCAGGTCGAAGTCCGTCCGTCCCGTTCCCAAGCCTTTGCCGTAGCTGGCCGTTGGGAATTTCACCGTCAACGCCATCGCTTGGTCGGCCCAAAACCGGTCGGCGGTGAGGACTTTCAGCTTGGTGCCGAGCGTCAGATCGCCAATGTCAGTCACGGCTTTCTCCACGCCAAACTCCTCGTTCCGTTCCTCCGTCTGACCGCCGAACCCGACACCCAATTCCCAGCGCGGCAACACGCCGTACGCCAGCCCGAACGGGAAATCGAAATGCGTCAGCCCGTCGTTGCGAACGTAGCCGACGCCCGCCTCAAACTTGAACTGCCGTTGCGGCACCGTCTCAGCTTCGGCAATCGTAAGCGGTCGGTCCGCCCAAACGGCCGATCCTGCGGACAACAAACCAACTGCGGTGAACAAGAGGTGTGCCTTGCTCATTTGACTCCCGCCAGTCGCGCCAACAAACAATGCCCCTGACACAGTTCACAGTGACCCGGAGTCGGACAGTCCGCCTCGAATTGACGAAACCGTTGTAATACTCCGGGCGCCGCAGGATCGTCGGAGGTCAGAAATTTCATGAACTGAACGAGGCGCTCCGCAGTCTTCGGACTCACCAGATGCTCGATCTTGCAACTGTCCACATCGGCTTGTTCGGGCGACAACCCCAACGCCTCGCACAGGAACATCTTCAACGCCTCTCGCTTCGCCAACACGCCGTCCACGATCTCCTGACCGTGCGGCGAGAGCTTGACCATCCGATGCTCGTCAGTCACCACCAGCTTGCGGCTCTTCAACGTCCGCAACGACAGCGACACGCTGCCGCGAGTGATGCCGAGTTGCTTGGCGATGTCGGAGACACGCGCCCAGCCACCGTACTGTTGGCCCATCTCATGGATGGCCAGCAAATGATGTGCGGCGCTGTGCGTCAGCTCGTTAGCGTCAAATTCTTTCCAAGTTTCCATGGGCGCGTTTAGATACTATACAACTGTTTTGTATGTCAAACAGTTTTCTAGTAAACAAACGCTTCCACTTCGTAACGAGCTACATATGGCTTGGAAGAAAATTGCAGTCCTGCGCGAATCGCCAGTTCCTGCCCCCGGATTTGTCCCTCCAAGAGCAACGGCGCGCCATACGCGCTTCCCGGCTTCACGACCAGCGGCGAGAGGTAAATGTAGTCGCCCTTACCGAGCGGCAACGCGTTCAGCACACGCACCGTCTCGTGCACGTGTGCCTCCGCAAATCGTTCCCCGCCCGCGCCGAGCAACACGATCACGCCCACCGATGTTCCGGCTTCTTTCGCCGCGGTGACCGTCGCCCTGACGCTCTCCGCCGTCGCTGGCTTGCGGAGCCAGCGCAACAGTTCGTCGCTGCCGGTTTCCATGCCGACGTAAACCCGGTTCAAACGGAGCGACGCGAAATCCGGTTGCTTCGTGAAAGCGTCAACGAACGAACTGATCGGCAGATCGAACCGGGCCCGCTGGATCCGCAACATCTCCATCAACGTCTCGTGCGGCAACGTCAGCGCGTTCGCCTCGCCGAGAAAGATCGAGTTGCGATGAGTCTTGCCGTGGAAGGCGACGACAGCGTCAACGTGTGCCGCAAATTCATCCGGCGTCTTCGCACGGAACGGACGGTCCCGGTAGAAATCGCAGAACAGACAGCCCCGGTACGCGCAGCCTTCCGTCGCTTGGAACACGAGCGCGTTGTACTGGTCCGGCGGCAGGATGGCGACGTCGCGATACAACGCACGGAAACGGGCCGCGTCGGCGCGCGAGGCGGCGATGTCGAAGCGCGCGGCGCTTTCGAGAAGCGGCCGGAACAAATCTGGAGCATTTTCCGGTCGTGCGAACTCAATCTGTAGCCGCCCCGCTCCGTCGGGGCGCACTGCATCGCGGCGACAGAGCGCCGCAGCTACAGCCTCAACGCGAAGTCGCGCCCTCTCGATGATCGAGTCGTCCGCAACGATTTCCCGGCGAATGCCGTCGCTCTTGGTGGTGTGGAGGATTTTTCCGGAGAGCGAGCGACGATGGTAGTCGGCGAGCGTGACGAACTTGGTGAACCGGCCTTGGAGGTCGTAGTGCAACGCGATGTCGTCGCTGAAGGTCAGCGTGAACTCGGCGGGGCCGAGCGCGAGATAGACTTTTGTGTTGTCGGGAAGTCGAAGTTGGAGACCGACACTGAATCCCGGCACGTCCGCGAGGGAACGGTCGCGTTGGTAGCGGAGGATGTCAGGCTGGTTGTCCACGCGGAAAGTGTAGCGTGCTACTTGTTTGCCGAGGATTTCAGTTTCTTGACTTCACGCAGGATACGGGCGTCGTCTTGATGGCGTGGGGTCGCAATCTTCGATTTGATGCGAATCAGGCTGTCGAGATCAATCCAGTTGGCCGGGGCGCGTCCGTATCGTCCGTGGATTCGTTTTGCCCACGCCGTGGCGAAGCGGACGCCCACAACATGCTGGAGCAAGTCAATCCGATTAGGCGGCAGCCCAATCTGTACGATCTGCTCAAGGTCGCCGCAGTCCAACAACAACGGACTGCCAAACTCTGTCAACGCTTGGTTGGCGCGGCGGATATTCCGTACGGCGGGATCAATCCACAAATCAATGTCTTTCGTGAAGCGCGGTTTGGCGTGATAGATGAATGCCAAGCCACCAATGACGAGGTAGCGGACACGATGCCGCGCCAGCAGGGTCAAGATGTCTTCGAAATCGCGGATGGTCTGCATGAGCGGTCAACCACGGGACCGTTTGCGTCCAGCCGTGACTGCGGTGAGGTCGGCGCGGAGCGCCACCAGCGCGGACAAACGTTGCTCCGGCGTCTGGCGTTGCCAGAACTCCAAGTCCCACCGGTCGGCCTCCGCAAAACCGCGCGCTCGATGGGCGGTGATGATGCGTCTGCGCCGCCGTGTTTGTTCTTGGATGCTCATTTGTCCGAACACAGTCTATCGCAAACCGCGGAGAGTCACAACCCTCAAACCACACTGACCTTGCTTAGCCGCAAAGAGGCGCAACGGAGAAATCCGAAGCACGAAATCCGAAATCCGAAACACGACAGGGCAAAATAGCCGCAAAGAGGCGCAAAATGCGCAGCACTCAGACCGCAACGCCATTCTTGCGTCTTCTGTGCCTTGTTGCGGCTAATCAGATTCTGTCGTCGCGGAAGGTCAGCGGGAACTCGGCGGAGCCGAGCGCGAGATAGACTTTCGTGTCGTCGGGAAATCGAAGCTGGAGGCCAACACTGAATCCGGGCACGTCCGCGAGAGAGCGGTCGCGTTGGTAGCGAAGGATGTCAGGTTGGTTGTCCACGCGGTTCAGGGCTTGGTGACTTTCAGGCGCATGAAACGGCTGACGGCGTTGGTCATCGGAACGCTGTCCCGGACGGTCACACTCCAGTAGGTGTTGCTGTCGGCTTGCGAAATGACCATTAGACCGTTGGTGGACCACGAATTCGGAATCAGACTGCCGCAGGCTTCGACAGCATAACTGATGTCCGTGGCCTGCTTGTTTTGCCGATAGGTCAGCGTCAGATACTTGTTACTCGACACGGCAGTCGTCGGCAATGCGTTGACCGTTATATTCGTCGGATTCAAGCCGAGTGCGTACTTCAACAAATTCACAATTCCATCGTGGGCCGGGTTGGCGAAATCACCGCTGACGGCAGGATCGGCAAGCTGTGACCCCGTGAACCAACTCCGCCTCCAGACATCAATAGGAGGCACATAGGCCGGTGTAGCGGTAACGGTTCCATAATACCACGTGCCACCGGCATAGCCGTTCAACGACGCGTCAATCACATTGATCTGCGGAAGATAGAGATTCGTTAAGATGCTGTGATCCGTCACGGCGGCGGTAAGCGTGAACGAGGCGAAGTATGGAGTCCCCGATACCGTGTTGCTTCCGGAGACATTCACCACAATGGAATAATCCGTGTTGGTGTCTTTAGTAACAAAATAAAAAAATAATCTTGGAAAGGCTGTCCCGCCATCAAAGAATTGATCGACACACGAGAGATAAATCGTAAATGCGCTTGTGCTGTTTGTTGGACGCGCGTCAGTCCACAAGCCATGTCCATCAACGAGAGAATTAATTACAGTTTGTTGAGTTGAAAACTCAGGTCCAGGTGGTCCAATTGAGTCGTAAGCTCCATATCCTTCTGTAGCTCCGACTCTGTGCGTAATGTTCATAACCGATCCCTCCATCCCTGAAGCCTCATTAGTATCAACCACAGAAAAGACGAGATTATCAACCGTAGCCCTCGCATCCTGTGGCAACAAAGCGCCGGTTCCAAGCGCCAACGTCAGTGCCAGCGCAGCAGTGGACGAAGCGCTTGCCCGTATGGAGTGCGTGCTGTTTTTAGTTTGCCCCACATTCATCATCGCAGTTCGCTTGTGATATTCAGTTGTTTGCCGGTCCCGCGATCCGCAACCAGAGTCGGCTGTTCGTCTATTTATGAATTTGCCTGATCTGCGGCAACAACACGCCGTAGAAGACTTCGTAACTGTAGCCGGCCTCCTTCAGTTCTTTCCCTATCTTGTGATCACCCAACTCACAGATAACTGCCCCAAGCATCTTGTCGACAAGTTGCAAATCGAAGCACCCCTGTTCAACAGCAATCGCGAGAGCCTCAAAAAAATTCATGGCGAGAACAACTTCGTTCTTCATCGAATTATCATTGGTTCGCGCCGAGTATTCCTCATCTTGATCTCGAAGCGCCTTTCGGAAATCGTCCAACTTGTCATTCTCGTAGAATCGCAACATGAATTGGATCGCCATGTCGGCGCGTTCAAAAGCGATCTTCCGCCTGTACTCCAGGAACGCCACGATCACACCGAAAACTGCAAAGACACTCATGCCTTGTGCAAATGTAGGCAGTGCAGAATACACCTCTGGAAACTCGACGTTTAGAAACACCACGACCGCTATACACCCAACGAAGACGATGAAGGCGTAAAGTGAACTGCCAGCGAAAGTAATCGGTTCGTTCCTCATTCTCGTAGTCCTCCTGCTAAGTTTGGCGCAGAGTTCCGGATTTTACCGGCTTCGTCAAGGTCGAAACGGACGAGCAACACAGACACCAAGCTAGTGAAATGTTCCGAATTTGTTCCGGCTGCCTCAGTTTGTCATCCTGAGCGAAGCGAAGGATCTCTGAAGGGATGCTCACGCACGCCGGGATGTTGAGAGACCCTTCGACTTCGCTCAGAGATGACAGAAGAAGAATGTTCCGGATGTCAGGATGCGCTGATTGTGCCTGCCGGCACACCAATCTCGTCCTCGGTGAGGTAGCAGGCGGGGTCGGGGGCCCAGGGGTCTTTGTGGACTTGGGCGGCGCGGACGCGGAAGCTGCCACCGCAGATTTCCTGAAACTTGCAGATAGCGCAGCGGCCTTTGAGGAGCGGGCGGCGATTGCGGAGGTCGCGGAGGAGCGTGATGTTGTTGTCGGTCCAGATCTGGCTGAACGGACGTTCGCGGACGTTGCCAAGCGTGGCGGTCTGCCAGAATTGGTCGGGATGGACGTTGCCTTGAGTATCTATGTTGGAGATACCGACGCCGCTGGAGTTGGCGCCGCCGCCGTTCCATTTCATCCATTGATAGACTTTGTCGGCGTAGGCAGGGTCGCGTTGGCGCAGCTTGAGGAAGATGTAGGCGTTGTCAACGTGGTTGTCCACGGTGAGGATCTCTTTCGAGATGCCGCGCCGGTGGAAATCCTCGGTGCGTTCGAGGATGATGTCGAGCGCGCGGCGGACTTCGGCGTTGGTGAGTTCGTCGGCGGCGTTGCCGCGGCCGCTATAGACGAGGTGGTAGAAACAGGCGCGCTGGATGCCTTCCTGCTCGATGAAATCGAAAATCTGGTGGATGTCCTGGCAGTTGCGCTTGGTCAGGGTGAGGCGGAGGCCGACTTTCTGGCCGACGGCCATGCAGTTGCGGAAGCCGCGGACGGCGCGGTCGAACGCGCCTTCGACGCCGCGGAACTGGTCGTTGGTCGGGCCGATGCCATCGAGGGAGATGCCGACGTAGGTGAGGTTGTTGGCTTTGAGTTTCGCCGCAACGGCTTCGTCAATGAGCGTGCCGTTGGTCGAGAGGGTGACGCGGAGGCCTTTGGCGACGGCGTAGGTAATGAGGTCGAGGAGGTCGGGTCGCGCGAGCGGTTCGCCGCCGGAGAAGAGGACGGCGGGGACTTTGAAGGCGG